>OWID01000063.1_pt1 | contig 56289 bp, 48 predicted proteins | sample 1732661 | NCBI WGS metagenome assembly OWID01 (sample SAMN05065739, study PRJEB22554) | human gut metagenome | biome: ENVO:2100002; feature: ENVO:00000062; material: ENVO:00002003 | host: Homo sapiens | place: USA
GTGCACCGTGGTTATCTACTTCCAGCAAAGGATCAGTCAGGTTACAGAGGTTTTCAAAGTCGGATGCCAGCTGGCTATAGAGAATGTTGAATGTTTCCAGCTCACGGGTTGCTACTTTCGGGATAACAAGATCGGTGATTTCATCAGCCGAAGCTTCTGTAGTTTCAGAGCTGCCATTTGCTTCCGAGGATGTTTCTCCGTTTGCATCGCTTCCGCCAGTCGAGCCGGAACATCCGCTCAGTACAAGCGCACTTGCCAATGCCAATGCGAGAAGTCGAGAGATTGTTTTCTTCATTACTACTTTCCTCCTTTATCCCTCAGTCTTGGTGAATAAGACTTTCGGGGCACCTATTACGGTTATATTCTGGTGATAATTTAATTTTAGTGAAATATAACCGTCTCAGCTGATTGTCACAAGAATACCACATCATGAAGGATATGTCAATAATTTATTTCAAATTTTTTAATAAAATTTCTTTTTATTGCCAATTATCTGACAATATTCTGCATAATTGAATAAATTTTGCATGTATTATGCTAAAGTCCTGCATAATATCGTATTTATAAAAAAACAGAGCTGACCCATTTGGGCCAGCTCTGTTTTACTATGAGAAAAATATTTTTACTGAACTTCTTTTCTGTACTGTTCAAGCTCTTTCTGGTTACCATAGACAAAGTGTCCTGGCAAAATTTCTTCCCAAACTGGCTTGTCAACAGAATAATCATGGATAGATGGATCGTAAACCAGCAGTTTCTTCTTTTTCTCAACTTCTGGGTCTGGCTGAGGAACAGCCGACAGCAATGCCTTGGTGTAAGGATGCAGCGGATGCAGGAAGAGTTCTTCTGCCTCAGCAAGCTCAACGATTCTACCTTTATGAATAACGGCAATACGGTCCGAGATAAAGCGTACAACCGACAGGTCATGCGCAATAAACAGATAGGTCAGACCTCTGCTCTTTTTCAGGTTATTCAGAAGGTTCAGTACCTGCGCACGGATCGATACGTCCAGCGCGGAAATTGGCTCGTCAGCTACGATGAACTCTGGCTCCATAATCAGCGCTCTAGCAATACCGATACGCTGTCTCTGACCACCCGAGAACTCGTGTGGGAAACGGGAAGCGAACTCTGGCAACAGACCTACTTCGTGCAGAGCTTTCTGTACTTTCTCTTCACGTTCTTTCTCATCTTTATAAAGATGGAAGTTGATCAGACCTTCAGAAATGATATAGTCAACCTTCGCACGTTCGTTCAGCGAAGCCATTGGGTCCTGGAAGATCATCTGGCATTTACGAATAACTTCTTTATCAAGATTTTTATCAATCTTGCCGTTGATCTTCTGACCTTTAAAATAGATTTCACCTGCAGAGGTTGGGTTGATTCTCAGAATCGCACGTCCGATAGTGGTTTTGCCAGAACCAGACTCGCCTACCAGAGAGAATGTCTCGCCTTTGTAAATGTCAAAATTGACATGGTCTACAGCTACAAACTTCTTTCTTCCGGTTCCAAAACTAATCTGCAAATCTTTAATTTCGATTAATTTCTCTCTTTCTGCCATAGCCATTATCTCCTCTCTCTCATTTTCTCACGCAGACGGCGAACGGCCTCTGGCTGCTCGATCTTTGGAGCACGTGGGTCCAGATACCAAGTCTTCGCGCTGTGTGTTTCAGAAATTGGGAAGAACGGTGGCTCTTTGACAAAATCAATCGCCAGCGCATGTTTATTACGAGGTGCAAATGCATCGCCTTTGATGGTATTGAACAGGTTCGGAGGAGTACCCTCGATGGAAGGAAGTTCCTGACCTTTAACACCCAGCTGTGGCAGTGCAGAAAGCAGAGCCCAGGTATATGGATGCCAAGCATCATAGAAGATCTCGTTAACCAAACCGTATTCAACGATCTGACCAGCGTACATAACAGCAACACGGTCAGCTACGTTTGCAACAACGCCCAAGTCGTGGGTGATGTAAATAACAGTCATGTGCAGCTCAGACTGCAGGTGACGTACCAGGTCCAGAATCTGTGCCTGAATGGTTACGTCCAGAGCGGTAGTAGGCTCGTCACAGATCAGGATCTGTGGACGGCAGGCAACAGCGATTGCGATAACTACACGCTGTCTCATACCACCGGAAAACTCGTGTGGATACTGATTATAGCGGCGCTCTGGGTCAGGAATACCTACTTTTTTGAGCATCTCGAGTGCTTCTTTTTTAGCAGCTTCGCCCTTCAGTCCCTGATGCAGCTCAATACTTTCCTGAATCTGTTTACCAATCTTTTTCAGTGGGTTCAGAGAAGTCATTGGGTCCTGCATAACCATTGCGATCTTTTTGCCTCGAATGGTCAGCCACTCTTTTTCAGTTTTGTATTTGGAAATATCAATACCGTTGTACATGATGCTGCCGCCAGTGATGCTGCCGTTTGCATCAAGCATACCGATGAAAGACTTTGTGAATACCGATTTACCGGAACCAGATTCTCCTACAATCGCCAGTGTTTCACCTTCATAAAGGTCCAAAGAACACTTTCTGATTGCGGTCAGCTTGCGTCCACGTAAACTGAACTGGATTTCCACATCTTTAGCAGATAAAATTGGTTCTTTTGCCATTATGCTTTCCTCCTGTTCCTAGTTTATACGTGATTTCGTGGGTCAGAAGCATCGGAGAATGCGTTACCGATCAGGTAGAAGGTAACGGTAATCAGCGATACGATAACAGCTGGGAATACAAGCAGGTAAGGATAATCCAGGAAGTAGCTACGTGCGTTTCTCAGCAGAATACCCAGAGAAGGTGTGTTGATGTCAAGGCCCAGACCGAGGTAAGACAGAGTGGACTCCATACCGATGGTACCTGGGATGGACAGTGCCAGTCGCAGGATGATAACGCTGATCAGCTGCGGCAGAATGTTCTTAATAAGGATTCGATGGATTGGAGTACCCAGTGTTCTGGATGCAAGGTTGAACTCACGGTCACGATACATCATTACCAGGTTACGTACGTTTCTTGCCATTACCAACCAACCAAAGCAGATCAGCGATACTGCCATGATGGTGAAGCTCTGACCGATCAGCAGTGCGATCAGGGTCATGTAAAGAATGGTAGGAACGTTGTTAATAATGTTGTACAGCTCAGTGAAGAAACGGTCGAGCTGGCGGACATAGCCCCACAGACAACCGATGGTGATACCCAGTGCACACTCACCAACTGCAACGATCAGAGCCAGTTTGATGGAGGTCTGAGATGCGTACCAAACCTGGCACCAGTAGTCACGTCCGATGTTGTCAGTGCCGAACCAGTATTCAGAGTTCGGGCTGATAAATGCTTTCGAGCTGTCTGTAACAAGTTCTGCATAGTTGTATTTGCCGATGGCCAGTGCGATGAAGGAGAAAATTACCAGGCCAAAGAAAATAATACTAAGTACTACTGCAGATTTTTTCTTCAAAAAGTTCTGGAAAACAGATTTCCAATACGAGTAGTCGGAATAACCGATCATCTCAGCAGCCTCTGGAGAATATTCTACAAAGGTAAAGAGTTCGTCTTCATTTTCCAGTTTCTGATCCAATACTTTGTTCTGGTCTTCCACTATCTCGAACCTCCTTTGCTAGTCAGTGTAATTCTTGGGTCGATGATCATCATCAGTACGTCGCCCAGGAATACGCCCAAAATACCCAGAGCTGCGTACAGGATTACCAGTGCCTGAACAATGTTTGTGTCATAACGGCTGATCGAGTCAGTCAGCAGAGGACCCATACCTGGTACAGAGAAGAATCTCTCAACCAGCAGGGAACCACCGATGGTCAACAGCATAGATGCCGGCAGGTACTGTGCGATCGGAACGAACGCATTTCTCAGAACGTGTCTAACCATGATTGTTTTGGTAGACATACCTTTTACACGAGCAAGCTTGATGTAGTCTTTGTTCAGCTCATCAATCATGTAACGTCTGGTCCACAGTGCGTAGTACGCAATGGAGGTCATTGCCAGACACACGATTGGGAGGATACTGGATGGACCAGGGTTACGGCTGGAATACATTGACGGCAATCCCAGAACACGTGAACCGAAGATCAGCACCAATGAGTAGGATACCAGTCCTGGTACTGCGTTTACAAAGATGGTGTAAGCGGTACCAATGTGGTCAAAGAGTTTGTCTTTATGACGGGTCTGCAGGATACCAATTGCAACACCGACAACAAGCGAAATTGCAAGGGAGGTCAAACCAAGTCGCATCGAGATGGCGAATTTACCACCAATAACTTCCTCAACCGGAACGCCGTTCTGAATACGTCTGGATTCGCCCAGATCAAAATGGAGAAGATCTCCATAGAAATGGAAAAGCTGTACCGGAATCGGGTCAAGAAGTCCTGCCGCGAGCAACTGCTCATTTTTCTGCTCCTCTGTAAATTTCATCAGCTGTTCTTCTGTGAAATAGTAGTCAGTAGGAAGCATTCTCAGCAACAGGAAAACGATTGTAACAATGATGAGTACTGTTACAATCGACTGTAACAGTCTTTTAATAGTATATTTGATCATTATTATTCAACTCCTGAATTCTATTACTGTTCATTGGATTTCACTCCAATAGACCACCAACCAGGTCTCTTAGGCTTTTTGTAGTTTCTGTACGGCAGGTACAGAGAGCACTCAAACACTGTAAGCTTCCGGTTATCAGTCTCGGGATCACGATCAGTAACCTGCTCACCCCCTGGACTGCCTGGTTCTCTTTGAGTGCAAGGTCAAGCTGTACATTCTCGGGCCCTCCAGCTTGATCACAGCCAAAGCAGACAGCTTTGTTTCTGTTTTTTTCATGTTTTTCCTCCTTCGCATAGCAGGGTTTACTTAAAAACCAAGCCAATCGCATCTGCCATTAAAGTTTATACGAGAGATTTTCTAAACAAATCTCTCGTACCACGGCAGCTTTTTCATTGATCCTCACAAACACCTTTGCCAATCTAAATCATACAGAAAACAGTATATTTATAAAATTTCCTGTATAAATAACACTCGATCGGATTCAGGGGTGACATCAATATTTATCGTAATAAAGGATAACAGATATCATCGCCTTTGTCAATATTATATATTACCTAATAACTATTTCAAGGATTTGCCAGCAAATTGCACAACCAAAGATTACCTAATTTCGTTCCCGTTAAATTAAATTGGGTATTTTGTATGTTTAAGGCATTAATTTGTATGCACTTGTGCTAACATTTTTTGCTTTTTTAGAATAATTTGCAAAAAAAATGTGAAACTGTCAAAAGTCTTTGTAGGTTATTTTTCATTGATGACCAATAATTTTGACTTTTTGCCCATCAAACGGGCTGATTTTTTATTCAACATTGCGGATAGACAGAACTATCCATCTCCATATGCCGTATTTTTATTGATATATCTTCCATATATTGATACTTTATTTTAGTAAAAATTCCATTTTCGTTCCATTTAAAGATCCTTTTGCCTTTGTTCAAATCTGTTACAGTCTCTTTTAATTTAAAAAAGAGCGCCGCAAGTTTTCGTGTCAAAAATATGCCTGCGGCGCAAAAAGATAAAATTAAATTGTTTTAAAAATGTATCCTGTCTCTTCCTGATATACCTGACCAGCCTTTAAGACAACGCTAGGAAAGTCCGGATGCTCCATTGCGTTTGGAAAATGCTGTGTTTCCAGACAAAAACCATCCCGATTGTGGTAAATTGCACCCTCTTTTCCATCAATATGGCTTCCTTCCAGGAAATTTGCCGTGTATAGCTGCAGACCAGGCTGTGTTGTATGACATTCCATCAAAATACCGCTTTGTTCGCTGTACGCACGAGCACACAACCCTTCAGCATCTTTTCGCAGCACATAGTTATGATCGTAGCCGCTGCCATTTTTCAGATGTTGATTCTCCTCGTTGATGAATTCCCCAATCATGTGCATTTGACGGAAGTCCATAGGCTTTCCTTCATCGCTGTCCAACGAAACCTTTCTCCCTGTTGGAAGACAGCCCGCATCATTTTCGGTAAACTGGTCTGCAAAAATCTGCAGATACTGCCCCAAAGCTGATCCGCTCTGATGACCGTTCAGATTAAAATAAGCATGATTGGTTAGGTTAATTACGGTATCTTTATCGGAAATCGCATGATAACAAATCCGAAGTTGGTTGTTGTCTTCTAATATATAATGTACAGCAGCCACAAGATTACCTGGATAACCTTCTTCCCCATCGGGACTCAGCCTTGTGAATACGACGCTGTTCTTTCCTGCAATTTCTCCATTCCACAGCCTGCGCTGAAAACCAGTGGGACCTCCATGCAGATGATTTGGTCCATCGTTAATCGCCAACTGATATTGCTGCCCATTGAGTGTAAAGCGACCCTTTTCGATGCGGTTGGCGTGTCTGCCTGGAACCGACCCCAGACTTGCCGTCTGTTTTTCATAAGCGGCTGCATTGTCACATCCAAGCACGATATCTCTCCAATTTCCCTGACGGTCCTGAACCACAATCGAAACAATGGATGCACCAAATTCAGTCAAGCTGACCGACATCCCATTTGCATTGACGATGGTGTATAAATGCACCTGGCGTCCGTCGCTGAGCTTTCCAAAATCCTTTTTTTCTACTGACAAAACAGTTTCCTCCCATCCTTTTTTCTTACATTATATACAGTTTTTTTCTATTAAACAAGCGGTTCACTCCTGTGATTTTCTCTGAGCAGCGTATGCTGTGTGTATGTCCAGAAATCGGTCCCCAGTCCTCGCAGAAACACAGTATACAATAAAAAGAAAAGTGCGGCAGAAAAAGCCACTGCCAGCGGTTGAGCTACTCCGCTGTTCCATAACCGGCTGAATACCAGCCGCATGAGTGCGGCTGCGGTCGCTGAGGCTAACAATGGACGCCCTATCCAGTTTCCCAAGCGCAAGGACAAACCTGTGTTCCGCAGTACCCAAACCAGACAAACACTGCCTCCCAGCAGAGCACTGAGCAGCTCTCCGCAGAGATAACCATGGATACCCAGACGCAATACCCCTCCCAAAAACAGCGTGCAGCACAAGCCCGTCAAACTGGCTGCCACAGTCAGCACCGAGCATCGTTTTTGCAGTCCGATGCTCTCCAGCACACTTTCCAGCACTGCATAATAAAAACCTGCCATTGTAATCGCCACCAAAAACGGCAGGTGCTGCCCTACTTTTTCATTTTGATAGAGCAGCAGCCCCAGTTCCTTCCCCATCGACAGCATCAATGCCATGGAAGGAAAGCCGATCAACCCGACAATATGTAGCGCCTTTGCCGTTTTGCGCCGAATCATCGCCGTATTATCCAGCGCATGTTCCGCTGAAAATCGAGGACTGAGAACGGTAATCAACGGCGAGAGAAAGGCCGACGGCAGCATCAGCATCGGCATAGTCATTCCTGAAAGCACACCAAACTCCTCCATCGCTGTTTCATAGCTGCTGCCTGCCCGCATCAAAACCCTGGGAATCAGCACCATATTGGCGGAGGAAATCAGCCTGCCAAGCAGAGTTGCCAAGGATACCGGCACTGCCACCGATGCAATATCCCGCAGGATACGTCCCATCCCGACGCTGTCGCGTCCGCGCAGCTTTTTTCGGCGCAGACGGTACAGTCCGGTCAAAAAGCTGGCGCTGATGATTTCGCTGAAAATCATACCGCAGACAATCAGGGCTGCTGCCTGCCCATCATTGAGACTTCCCTTCTCCCGTGCCAGTGAAAACAGCACCGCTGCTCCTATAATGCGGCAAATCATCTCTAGTGTTTCTGAGATGGTCGGCGGCAGCGTCTGTCCTGTTCCATAGAAAAACGCCTTGTGTACATTTTCAAATCCTGTCAGAAACAAGCAGGGCACAATCAGCAGCAGTGCTGCTTCGGTTTGGGGATTCCCTAAAATCTGATTTGCAAAGAAGGAACGTCCCAGCCCAAAGGGAATTGCCAGCAGACAGAACAATCCCAGAAACAGACAGAGCGCCGTGCGGATCAGACGAACGATCGACCTTCCCTCTCCAATCGCCTGATAGGAGGCGGCTATGCGCGAGACCGACAGTGCAACACCGGTCAATGTGCAGGATAACACCACATTGTAGGCCGACATGACCAGCCCATAGACAGCGATTGCCTGTGCTCCAGCCAACCTTCCCAGCAGGATGCGGTAGCCAAATCCCAGCATCTGCAGCATCACCGAGGAAGAGCTCAGCAGCAGGCAATGGTAAAAAATACTGTTCTTGTTGAGTTTCACGTCGATCCCCCCTGCAAAGAGGATATGCACACATGTCCAGGTTCAGCACCTTTCGCTGTAAAAAAAGAAAACAGCCTTTTGCTTTTTGCAAAAAGACTGTTTCCTTTTATTGATATTTTTATAACGCAGCGCATTATAATAGGTATATGATCACATTTTGTTCAGAAATTATCCTACCCTGCGAAAGATTTTTTTCCGCAGCACCTCTCTGTACGCCGTAATGATTCTGGACAGCGCCACATCATAGATGAAGAACACAACGTTGCCCATCAACAACAATAGCAAGACGCTGTACTGTCCCAGCGGGCCGACCTCCTCCAGAACATCCTGGATTCCAAACAGATAAATGATAATCAGATAATTGGCGACCATCGCCACATTAAAGACGACGAATTTGACCAGATATTCCACCAGACGAACCCGAATCTTTTCCAATTTGCCCTTGAGCACCGGATAATATCCAAAGAAGCCCACAAACAACATGGCAGCTTCCTTGTCCGGACAGATGAACAGCGACAGAAATCCCACCGCTGCATAGACCATCCACGCTGTCGAATAGCCGTTTTCGATGACAACAACGATCAGAACCATTCCTGCCAATGCCGGCATGGTGTAGGTTGCGATCGGGATGATGGTCAAAAGCATCAGCAGCAGACACAGCGCGGAGGCAATTCCTCCCATCGCCACCTGCGTACTTTTTTTAATCACGAAATCACTTCCTACCGAGATTTAGCAGCAGCTGATCAGGTCGCCGCCCATACATTCACAGCAGCAGTCCGCACACATCAGTCCGGTACACATATCACAGCCGTTGCAGCCGCCATACTGCACATTGCGGTAATCTCCATAGCCGTTGCCAGCCGCACGACCAGTGTTGCGCTGCCACATCAGCTGATTGAGCGCCGACTGATACTCCGAATTTGACGGATTCATCTGAACAGCGCGCGCATAACAGCTGTATGCCTGATCCAGCCATCCGCGCACATAGAACACCCGTCCGCGCAGATAGTACCACTCTGCATCGCGGCGGTGCTGTGGAATTCCTTCCAGCAGTTCTTCCGCGTCGGAGGTACGGTTTGCATTGAGCAGCTGGCGAATATCCGCAAACTGCGAATAGCCGCTTTGCGCGGAGCCATAGCCCTGACGGGAATATCCTCCCTGAGAAGAATAGCTCTGCTGCTGTTTGCGCTGACGCTGAATCTGGTCGTAGGCTTCGTTGATCTCCTTCATCTTCTCCTGTGCCAAATCTGCCAGCGGATTGTTTGCATAGTTGTCGGGATGGTATTTTCTGGCCAGCTCACGGTATGCATTTTTAATCTGTTCATCCGAAGCGTTTGGCGAAACTCCCAACACCTGATATGGATCTGTCATCGTTTGTTGCCCTCTCTCTGTTGCTCAGTTCTATTTGAATTTTCTTCTGTTTGTGTCATTCTTTTTGCCATAATCTGATCGACTGTACTGCGCAGCCCCAGATCCAGCACATTTTCCAGCACGGTATCCAGTGAGCGCACTCCCAGAAGATCGTATGTCTTTCTCATCTCGGCGATGGTCAGATACAATGTCCCTCTCGCGTCGGTATACATAGCGCGGCGATCGGTTTCCTGTTCCTGTGCTGCACGCTCTGCAAAGGGATTGTACCGTCCTTTTGCAGTATCCTCATCCCAGTCGTCCAGTGCATCAATGAGATAAACAAAGCGTCCCAGCAGATATCCCAGCCGTTCCAGCACCCGCCGGCGCATTGGGTCCTCTGACAAGGAGGATAAAACCTGTCCCATCAGACAGGCGGTCGGTTCGGCAGCCTGGTCAACATTGGCACAGTGTCCGTCCTCCAGCTGCTGCTGACGCTGCATCTGTTCGCGCAGCTTTTGTGCAAGCTCCGGACGAAAAGCCGCAGCCTTGCGGTAGTCCCTCCGTGCAAACGGCAGGATCAGCCGGACCATCGTCCGCTTTAAAAAGCCCTCGTCGTGCAGGTCATCCTCCAGCTTGTGACAGGTCAGCAGCATTGCCACATCACAGCACAGTTCCAAACTCTCGTTTGGCCGGCAGCAGGTGCGCTTTTTGAGCGGATGCACGACACAGTGCTCGCGGCAAAAATGAATCTGCTTTTCCCGCAGCGCCATATCCAGCACTGCCAGAAAAACAAAATCGTAGTTGAGTGTCATTCTGGCAAACCATCCATACCGGCGTGCCAGCTGCTTGCACAGTCCACAGTAGATTCCCTGATAGGCTTCCCATTCCTTGACCTTTAATTCCGCTTTGGCAGGTTTTATATAACCAAACATCGCTGACTGCACCTCCCAAAGACGAAATTTCTTTTATTATTTTACAATACTGGCGCTGTTATTTCTTGAACAGGCAGTAAACTTTTCTATTTTCTTCATATCCTTTCCCTTTTTTTCTGTAAAATTCCATTTCTTCCGCCGCAATTCCCTTGTGAATTATACAAAAAACTGGTATACTATTCCATGTTTGAATCAAATACAATAACAACACAGCTACATCTGAACTGAGAATCGAGGAGGAATTTACTTGTTAAACCTGTTGATGATTGCGGTGGGACTTTCGATGGACGCCTTTGCGGTTTCGATGACCAACGGCATGTGCATTTCCGGTCACTGTAACAAAAACCGTTTTTTCGGCCACGCCTTTGTGTGGTCGGCAATGTTCGGCCTGTTCCAGGGACTGATGCCGCTGCTGGGCTACTTTCTGGGCAGAACCTTCTCTGCGCTGATCTCGTCGTTTGACCATTGGGTTGCCTTTTTGCTGCTTGCTTTCATCGGCGGCAAGATGGTTTGGGAAGCGATCCATCCTGAAGAGGAAGAATGTAACGTCAACCTTCCTTTCGGCACTATTGTCACCCAGGCCGTTGCGACCAGCATCGACGCTCTTGCTGTCGGCGTCAGCTTTGCGCTGCTTCAGGTGGAGATCTTCTCTGCAAGCGGCATCATCGCTCTGACCACCCTGCTACTCTCGCTGGTTGCCTCTTTCCTCGGCAAAGGCTTCGGCTCGCTGCTCAAGAGCAAAGCAGAGGTATTCGGCGGCGTTATCCTCATCCTGATCGGCGTCAAAATCCTGCTTGAGCACACATTGCTCGCCTAGGCTAATTTGTATCTGTCAATGTATAAAAAATCCCTGCACCAGATTGGTGCAGGGATTTTTTATACATTATTCTTGTGTCTGCGGTTTTAAGCGCAGCACTGCACTGATGGGATAATGATCGGATGGATAAGCACCATCGTAACTTTGGGTATTCACCGAAGCGGTGACCACCTCGAAATCGTCTGAGACGAAGATATAGTCGATCGGTTTAAATTTCTGGGTAATCTTTCCTTTAAATCCATGGTAGGTGTTGCCGATCAACTGGTCGAGAAAACCATAGATATCCTGCAAACGGACATCCTTGTAGTTCATCAGGTTTTCCCGCATCAGGCGGACTGCCTTGCTGTTAGGGCTGGCGTTAAAGTCCCCCATCACAATCGTCGGCAGCGGGTCGGTCTGATTAAAGCGGTGGATCTGCTCCAAAATCAGCTTTGCACCAAAGGTTCTGGCCAGAGGGCTGACATGGTCAAAGTGGGTGTTAAAAACACGGATGCGGCGTCCGCTTTTTTTCATTTTGACCTCCGCCACAGTACAGATACGGGGATAGACTGCAAAGTAGGCACGGCTGGGAACATCTGGATGTTTCGAAAGCCAGAATGTATGGTAGCTGGCTACCTCCACATCATTGTTCTTGATGATGATATCCGAATGTTCGTCGTTGTTCGGATTTTTTCCGCTCAGACGTCCCTTTCCGAAGATGCTGTATCCTTCCAGCATTTCCTTGAGGTCCTGGCGCATCCGCGGCAGAAATTCCTGCACGCCGATGATAGCGGCATCCGACTCGGAAATCATTCTTGCTGCAAGCTCTTTGCGGGTTTCCCAGCGGTTTTTGCGCTGTGGACCAAAGTCCCGCCGGAGATTAAAGGAGACGACCTTGATCACATCTCCCTGTGTCATTGATATAGCCATGGGTATCCTGCTCCTTTCTGCTTCCGGCTGTCTGTCGGTAAAAGGGACCAGTGCACTGATCCCCTATATTTATTATAGCACAAATCTGCAAATTGCAAATAGGATATTTTTTACAAGTGAGAAAATTTATTGTATCTCCGCCTCGTCCAACGGACCATACAAATCCACCAGCTGCGCAAACAGCGGTGACGCTACCTGTCCGCCATACTCACCGCCCTCGATCAAAATGACCGCTGCATACTGCGGATTCTGTGCCGGAAAGAAGCCTGCAAACCACGCATGGACGATCTCCTCGCCTTCTTCGTCGTACAGTCCGGTCTGGGCAGAGGCTGTTTTTCCTCCGGCGCCGCCCTGCTTGGGCTGTGCCAACGGTGCGCTTCCTTCCTCGACAACGCCGATCATCGCCTCCTGCAAAAATGCCGCCGTCTGCTGTGAAAACACCCGCACCGGTGCAGGAGATTCCTTTTCCTGCACTGTCTGTCCGTCCTCGGTGGTGCCCATCACCAGATGAGGTGTTACCGCCATTCCACCGTTTGCTACTGCGCTGACCATCGCTGCAATCTGTACCGGTGTGGCAGTGAGCTTGCCCTGTCCAAAAGAAAAGTTTGCCAACTCATGCGGACTGGACAGTTCGCCTAACGTCGGAAGGTTTCCCGCCTGCGCTATTACACCGTCTGCAAGCTGTGTTTCCTGTCCAAATCCCAGTGCCTTTGCCATGCCCAACAGCTGTTCGGCGCCGGTTTCCTGACCCAGCTTGATAAAATAAGGATTGCAGGATTGCTCGATCGCCCGCTTCAAATCGGTCTCACGGTGTCCGGCGCGGTTGTGACAGTAAAAGATTCGTCCTGCCACCGTGGTACCGCCGACACAGTCGACCGAAAAACTGGGGGAAATCCCTTCCTCCAATGCAGCGGCAGCGACCGATAGTTTGAAGCTGGAACCGACGCAGTACGGCAGCAATGCGCGGTTAATCAGCGGCTGACCTGCATCTTCCAGCGCCGCTTCCAAATGGTAGGGATCATACTGCGGAAAGCTGGCAGAGGCAACGATCGCACCGGTCTGCACGTCCATCACTACGATAGCGCCCTGATCAATCTGCTCTCCCACCTGCTCGACTACCTGCTGCATCCGTTTATCGAGGGTGAGGATGACTCCCTGCTGCGGCGGTCGGGAACTGCCCTCCACCTGCATGGTGCCGTTTTCCATCGGACGTCCCAGTGCATCCACCTGGCAGCGCACCGTCACTTGCTCTCCGGCGGCAGCAAGCTGGTCGTTATAGGCTTGTTCAATGCCGCTGACCCCATTTCCCTCTCCATCCAGATAACCCAGCAGATGCACTGCCAGCTGCTCGGAAGGATCATGCGGCAGACGGGAAGATACGGTAAAATTTTCCACGTCGGCTGCATAAACTTTTTGACCATCCTCCAAAGGAAGGACAAACGGCGTTCCCTGTGCGGCAGCATCCAGAGCCAGACGGCGGCTGGTGCCGGTGATCTGCTTTGCACATGCCTGTACTGCATCATCGGTCGGCAGCACAGCAAGATAATTGCGCTGCTCGGTGTCGGTGAGCGGCTGTAAATTCCGGTCATAAATCTGTCCTCTGGTCGTGGTAATCTCCAAGGTATAAGCACTTTGACTCTGTGCCGCCTGCTCCAGACCCACATTCATGCTCAGTGCATACAACCGCACCATCAGTCCGCTGGCGATGGTCAGCATCACTACAAAAACGCCGACGATCCTCCACTGCATCTGTCTTTTTTCCACGGCAAAGACCTCCTCTGAACTATCTTTTCATCTCAGAGTATGGGTCGATTTTTGCAGTTTTATCCATTGTAAAAATGCAGCGATCCCTGTACATAAGGTTGCAAAAAGCAGCGAAAACGTCTATAATAATACAAGGATAGAGGACATATACAATTTCAGAGGGGATCTTTTTATGAATCGTTTTGAAATTATAACAGGTGATCTTACAACCGTTTCCACACAGGCGATTGTCAACGCCGCCAACAATACGCTGCTCGGCGGCGGAGGCGTGGATGGTGCCATCCATCGTGCTGCCGGCCCTGAGCTTTTGGAGGAGTGCCGCACGCTGGGAGGCTGCCCTACCGGTCAGGCAAAGCTGACCCGTGGCTATCAGCTTCCGGCTCAGTACGTCATCCACACAGTCGGCCCTATCTGGCAGGGCGGAGAAGCAAACGAAGAACAGCTTCTGCATCAGGCGTACCTTTCCTGCCTTCAGCTGGCAGTCGAACACGGCATCAAGACGGTCGCTTTTCCTTCGATCAGCACCGGTGCCTACCATTTTCCGGTCAATCGTGCCGCGGAAATCGCTGTATCGACCATCCTTGACTTTTTAAAAACAGATGACACCCTGGAACAGGTGCTGCTGGTCTGCCACGATGAACGCACTGCGATTGTCTACCACATCGCCCTGGACCAGTACCCAAACAAACGTTAAAAAAAAGACGAATCCGTTGGATTCGTCTTTTTTTATGTTATCCTTCATGGTTTTGCTTGAGTGCCTGCAAAATCTCCTTGAGCAGTCCCATGCAGACCTCCAGTCCCTGCTCGTTCTGATCGTGAACAGGACTGTATTCCACAAAGTCCGCCGAGCAGACGCGCGGATCGGCAAACAGGATGCGCAGTGTCTGATGGGTCTGTTCGATGCTCGGACCGTCAGGAATCGGGAGTCCGGTGGCGGTATATTCGCCGGCATCCATAAAGTCCACATCAAAGCTCAGGTGGATATAGGGAGTTTTGATGCTGTCCAGCAGCTCCCGACAGCAGCGTTCGATGCCTTTTTCCTGAATCTCCGGCATCCGAATGGTGCGGATGTTGTGCTGTGCCAGAATCTCTTCCTCTCCAGGATCGACGCTGCGCGAACCGATGTAATACAGGTTCTGCGGCAGGATAAAGGGCACCTGTGCACCCATATTTTCATACAGACGGCTGTCACCCAGTCCCAATGCTGCTGCCAGCGGCATTCCATGAATGTTGTGGGACTGCGATGTTTCGTTGGTGTTGATGTCGGTGTGTGCATCAATCCAGATGACGCTCAGCTGATCCGCAGGAATGCTGCGTGCCACTCCCGCCAGAGAACCGATACCCAGCGCATGATCGCCGCCGATCACCAGTGGAAACTGCTCGTCATGCAGGCCGCCCGCTACGGCATCTGCCAGCTCCCGACAACATGCGGTAACCTCGTCGAGGTACTTCATGGTCGGTTCCTTATATTTGTCCTCCGGCTTCGGCTGGGTGGACAGCAGTGTCACTCTGCCGACGGTGTGTCCGCACTGCTCTGCAAGCCCTGGGAGATTCTTTCTGGAAAACTCTCTGGCTGCCAGCTGGGTTCCAGGATTGTCACAGCCATAGTACAGAGGGACATTGATGATTTTTATATCCATAGATAAAGTTCCTTCTTTCTGTGATACTGAAAAGCTGCACTTATTCTAGCACACTTTATGCAAAAGGAAAAGCCTAAACGGTCGATGTTATGATTTGTTTACAACTTCCAAAAGGAGTATAAAGCAATCCGACCGGCGCCGATCTTGTAAATCAGCGCCGGTCGGATTTTATTTTACCGTATCGGTATTATTTTTTGCGTGCAATTAGCAGGTTGCGCCGCCGACCAGATGCAGTTTTGCACCAATGATCTGCTCTTTGCGCTCCAGCAGCTCATTGCCGAGCAGCTGTTTCTGTACATTCTCGAAGCCCAGACGCTCAATGGTGTCGGAGAAACGTTCACCGGTTTCACCCTGTTCACGGAAGAGCAGGATGGCTTTCTCGATGATCTGCATTACTTCCTCCTCGGAGGTGAAGACTGGGTCAAGCGGTCTGCCGTGAGCAAACTTCTTGCCCCAACGTCCGCCGATGTAGACGCGGTAACCATAGTCGCCGTCCGGCATTGCCTTGAATGGGCAAGTGCCTACGCAGCGTCCGCAGTTGTTGCAGATATTTTTGTCGATCTGCAGAACGCCATCGACAACCTTTGCAGCTTTGACTGGACAAGCGTTTTCAACCTGGCAGACTTTGCAGCCGCGGCACAGATCTGCCTTAAAGCCAGGAATTCTCTGTCCGACAATACCCAGGTCGTTGAGGTTTGGTTTGACGCAGTTGTTCGGACAGCCGCCGACTGCGATCTTAAATTTATGCGGCAGTTTTACATCTGCATAGCCCTTGAAGAAGCGCTCATGAATCTTGTTGGACAGATCAAAGGTGTCGATCAGTCCGTACTGGCAGGTAGTACCCTTGCAGGATACAACCGGACGAACCTTGGAACCGGTACCGCCAGTTTCCAGACCAGCTTCCTCTACGAAGGCACGCAGGTCGTCGATCTTGTCGTAAGGTACGCCCTGAATCTCGATGGTCAGACGGGAGGTCATCGCAATTTCGCCGTTGCCGAAGCGCTCTGCTGCTTCGGTGATGCACTGGCTCTCCTCTGCGGTGATCTTACCGTTGCGGGTGATGATACGGGCATTGAAGTTATCGGTGCCCTTGTTGTGCAGGAAGCCCCATGCCTTGACGCGCTTGATGTCCTCTGCGCTGACGGTCACCTGACCGCTCTGTTTTGGCATAACGTTGACGGTCAGACCGCCTTCCAGCACCTTGGTGTTGGTGTAGCCGTAGAAACGCATCCGGTTCTGCAGCAGGTATGCACGTTTGCCTTTGTCGCAGACCAGCAGCACCTTTTCATCCTTGGCAATGCCTTTGATCTCGCCGTTGACCTGGGTCAGATCGACATACTGAGCACCGGCAATCTTTGGCTGCAGTGCAGCGTCGATGATGCGGTATTCCTCTGCTTTGCCCTGCATGAATTCCCATGGAGTAACGCTGTCCATACGGCCTTCCATCTTGTTTTTGAGAACGTTAAGAGTAGTTACAAACGGATGGATTGCAGTGGAGAACGGTGGTGCATACGCCATGTCCATGTTGGACAGCTGGTCGAGAGTAGCACCCATGGTCAGTGCAACAACACCGATGTCGGTGATCTTATCCACTGCACCGGCGCCCAGAACCTGTACGCCCAGCAGTTTGTTGGACTTGCGGTCTGCAATCAGCTTGATGATAAACAGGCCTGCACCTGGATAGTAGTGTGCTTTGTCGTCGACAACAGCAACTGCCGATACAACGTCGTAACCGGCATCCATTGCTGCCTGTTCGCTTAAGCCGGTACGTCCGCCGTTGAGGTCTGGCAGTTTTACAACTGCGGTACCCAGGGTACCTTCAAAGCTGCTCTCGGTGCCGTACATCGACTCTGCCAGAGTGCGGCCTTCCATGTTGGCAGCCGAACCCATTGGAGACCATGCTCTCTGTTCGGTCATGCGGTTGTAGACGCAAGCGCAGTCACCGGCTGCATAGACATGTTCCAGATTGGTTCTCATCTGTTTGTCCACCAGAATGGTGCCGTTCTTTGCCATCTCCAGGCCGGTGTCACGCAGGAAAGCGGTGTTTGGACGGATGCCCAGCGACATAACAACGACGTCTGCTTTCAGTTCGCCATCCGGAATCTTGATGCCTTCTGCCTTGGAATCGCCCAGAACTGCTTCCAGACGGGTGTTGAGCAGCACTTTGATACCTTTTTTCTCGAGGTGGCGTTTTGCGTAGTCCGCCATATCCTTATCAAAGCCTGGCATGATCTGATCTGCCATATCAATAACGGTGACGCTCAGGCCTTTTTCTGCCATGTTTTCAGCAGCTTCCAGACCAATGAAGCCGCCGCCGGCAACAACTGCACGTTTTGCACCGGTCTGCTCGAGATACTCTCTCAGCTCAATGGCATCCTCTGGTGTACGCATGGTGAATACACCAGGCAGGGAAACACCCTGCAGAGGAGGTACGATGGACGAAGCACCACATGCGATGACACATTCATCATAGGTATAGGTTTCCTCGGTGCCGGTGCGCAGGTTTTTAGCAACAACCTGTTTTGCTGCTGCATCCAGCGAAGTAACCTCCCGCTCTACCAGAACCTTTGCGCCGGTGAGTGCGGTGAATTTGGCAGGTGTATTGACGATCAGCTGTTCCTTTTCCGGAATCAGTCCGCCGACATAATATGGAAGCCCACAACCAGCATAGGAAATATCCTTGCCCTTGGTCAGGATGGTGACCTCAGCCGCAGGATCCATTCTCTTGATTTTGGCCGCTGTCTTTGTACCAGCTGCAACGCCGCCAATGACAAGCACTTTCATAAGAATACCCCTCTTTTCTTTGTCGTAAAATATGATCTTCCCAGTATTGAAGAAACCTCTCCGGCACGATTCCCCAATGGTGCGCGGATGTTTCCCCTCTAACTTTTTTATTATACAATTTTTTAACAAAGAAAAAAAGTGGACAAACCCGCTTTTGAGTATAATATATTCTTTTGGATTGATAAAAAATTCTTCTGACTTTTCTACTTCTGAACGTTTTCTACAAAAAGTCGGAAGAGTAATTGTTGCACTCTCCCTTGTCAATCTCCTGTTCTGTCTAACTTTCTTTCCTTCTATCAGGACATACGCATAAAATACAAACATAAATTTTGTCATTCTGCTGATTTTTTAGAACAAAATTTTTGTGCAAAACCCCCTTTGAAAGTTATATCCAAATTATGTTATACTATATGTATAATATAAAAGGAGGAATCCTCATGAAACGAATCCAATCCGCCTGCCTTGAACAGATCATTCATTTCCAGCTTAAGGATGGAACATCCTCTCCCGTAGCAATTCGAGAGGTGCAGAATGAATATGAAAACTATAAAGCTCAGTTGACTAAAAACAAGACCCCTTTTAAAATTCTGGAGGAATCCACACAACCGGACGGCTCTCTCATTGTACATATCAAAAAACAGTACAGCAATCAACCAATTGGAAATTTTCTTTCCTGATTTCCCTTTGTCAGCAAACCACATCCATCCTGCAGGTAGGTGCGGTCTGCTTTCTTCCCCCTGAAAGGAGCATCCACCATGTTTGAAATCGGCTCTTACATTTTATACGGAAAGCGCGGCGTCTGTCGTGTCGATGGCATCGGCCATCCCAGCACAAACAGGAATAATGACAAGGTATACTACCAACTGTCTCCTGCCTTTGCCGGCGGAAACGAAAAAATTTTTGTTCCGGTGGACAGCCCTGTTCCCATCCGGCGCACTGTCGATCCGGACACTGCCAACGCTTGCATTGAGAAGGTGCCGGAAATGCATCCCACCATCTTTTCCTCTTCCAAGCCGGTACAGTTGACCGAACATTACCGCCAGATTACCGACACTTATGATCCCGAAGCCTACCTATCCTTAATTAAGGAGGTTTATCTCAAGCGTCAATACGCCGACCAACACCATCGAAAATTGGGACTGATCGACCAGCGATTCTTGGATTTTGCAGAAAATATTGTCTGTTCTGAGTTTGCTGTTGCCTTGAAAACCGATCCTGAAAAGATTCGCTCACAAATCCATAAACAGATGGAAAAGCTGTCCTAATGGACAGCTTTTTTACTTAAAATTCTCTATTCCCATCCTCTTGGAATTATAGTAGAATAAAACTGACAACATCATAGGCTGGATTTAAAAAAGGGGCGAATTTGTTTGAAAAGGAAAATAACCTGCTGTGTAGTAATTGTTTTTATTATCTTGCTGATTTGTCTTGCAATATATTTTAAGCCAGTATCTCTGTCAGCTGTCATAAATGAAGATTATCAAGTCAAAATAACAATCAGTGAGCTTGGTGTCAGAAATGGAGAAGCATATATTGATTCTATCCCCTATCAGTCCATTACCCTGGAACAAAAAAATTCTATTTTAGCTTTGCTAGATCAGTACGCTTATCAAAGAACATTTGCAACACCATTTTCGGACGGTTCTCTGTCTGGATTAGGGAACAGAGTCCTCTATATCTATGTGTATGATGATATTTCTTTAGTTGACAATATTTGCGTCACATCATCTGGAAAAATCAGTATCAACGAGAAAAGCTATCATATGAAAAATGCAGATCAGTTCATTGAACTTATAGCTGAGATCATGGAGTAGATAACGAACACGCATGTTACTAAGCTGAACAGGACGTTATTATAAAAAGAGGAGGAGCCTTTGATAAATACAAAGGCTCCTCCTCTTTTATTCTTCTACATACTGCCGATACAGCTGTTCAAAGCGTGCGTCTTCCCACACAAAGCGCCCATCTTCACCGGCATTTCTGATCTCCTGAAGGATGGATTTTGCAAGCATATTCCCTAGTCTTGGCTCCTGTTCCTTCTGTGGAATATCCCGATAAAGCGTTGTTTTCTCTGGTTCCCACCTTTCCTGCAAGGCGGACAGCATTTTGGTAAGCAGTGCAAACGCCCGTTCCCTGTCCTTTTCCGCCATGACAATCTGGAAGTAGGTACTGTATTTTCCATAATGCATCAGTTCAAAAACATCTGCACCGACCGACGCAATGTCCGCCAGCCGCTCTGCCTGCTGGGTGTCTGCCTCTTTTAACGCAATATCAATCAGAGACAGCAGAATGGACTGTACTTCGGTAATCTGAGAAAAAAGCTTTCGTTCCAGTGCTTGTTTTGCCTTCGGATAATTTTCCTGCGCGATATCCAGCTGTGCCTGGAAATAAACCTTGTCCAGCGGGCGCTCGTTTTCTATCTCATCCAGAAGCTGCTGTGCCTGCTGATAATTCTGCTGTGTAATATAACGGGAAACCAACATTCTTCTGGTCGTATTATGAACCGCTGTGTCCTCACTATCTAGCAAACGTTGATACAGTGCATCAATCTGCTGCTGATAGTTTTCCTTTTCCTCCACATGAAAGAAAATCAACCCACCTTCCAGCACACTTGCCAACATGCAGGCAAGGCGGTCGGAGTTGGGATACTCCCTCATCCTTTCCATCGCCATCTCAAAGCCTGCTGCAAAGCTCTGCTGTTCCATACAGCGATAAACCTCATTTGCAAACTCACCAATCTGCTGGTCGGTGAGATGCTCCTGAAAACAGAGCAGGGTATTCAAATCCACCCGAAGCAGTCTGGCCAGCGCCGGAAGGAGGGTGATGTCTGGGTAGCAGTTTCCACTCTCCCACTTGTTGACTGCCGGCGTAGACACACCCAGCTGCTGGGCTACCTGCTCCTGCGTCAGACCGAGCTGTCTGCGGTATTTGCGAATGACTTCGTTTATCTTCATCTGCCGTTCCTCCCGTCCGTATCTGTTTGTCTGTATTATAGCAGGAGAAACGGCAGTTCACAATCGAAGGCTCGTTAAGAAAAACGATGCAAAATTAACCACCGGTTAATCAATACCCATAGGTCGATCGGTTGTCATTAAAATAATCCTTTAACTTTTCGATCGCTTTTTTCTCGATGCGGGAAACATAGGAGCGCGAAATCTGAAGCTTTTGTGCGACCTCCCGCTGCGGCAGAGGACGAACATTATACAGTCCATACCGATAGGTCAAAATCTTACGTTCCCGCGGTTCCAGATGCTGTTCGATAAACTGATACAGCTTCTGGGACTGGATACTCAGGTCGATGCTGTCGAGGATGTTCTGATCATCCTGTACGATATCCATCAGCGTGATCGAATTGCCGTCCTTGTCGATGTCAATCGGGTCGCTGATGGACACATCCTGCATGCTCTTTTTCTTCTGCCGAAAGTGCATGAGTATCTCATTTGCTATCCGCACTCAATGGAACTTCCTTCTCCTCGGAAGGTTTAACCTCCGGTAAAACAGCTTCTCCATCATGGGCAAAAAGGTAAACAGTGACATTTTCCCCATCCCATACAATCTTCCTAATAATGCTCTTGAGGAAGCGCCGTTTTTCCTCCACCGTACATTGATCGATGCTCGCAGCGAAGGATTCGATCATCTGCTGATAAAAAGCAAACTCCTGATTGGCAAACCGATGCTGGGCGGTGAGCTTCTCCAATTTGGCATAACGCTCCTTCATTGCATTGACCGAGCTGTGCAGCGTTTCGATCTGTTCCATGATGTATTGTTCCGCTGCTCCTCCGGTGCTTTTGGCTATCGTATTGACCAACGCTTTGATGCTGTTCTCGTTTTCATTGATCTTCTGTTTTAAGGAGGCCATCTCTGCATCGCAGCTGTCCCGATTCTCACCGATTGATTTTCTGGTCTGAGAAAGGAACTGTGCAAACAACGCTTTGTCATCCGCAAGTTTTTTGATTTCCTCAATCAGTTTCATGTCCAGCAGATTGCCGTTTACATTCTTGATGTCGCAGCATTTGCGCCTGCTGCGCTCCTTGGTCGTACACATATAGCTGTAAATCGGTTCCCCATCTGCTGTCACGCGGCTGGTCATCTTGGGACGCATATAGTCGCCGCACTTACCGCATACCAGCAAACCGGACAGCAATGCAACGTTGCTGCGCGGATGACGATAATTCTTGGAGCGGTTTCCTTCCAGCATGAGCTGAACCTGTACCCACTGGCTGCCAGGAATGACACCAGGATGTTTGCCAACAGAAACAATCCACTCTTCCATCGGGCGGATCTGATTTGCCTTTCCTGCACGCTGCAAGGTACGATTATATGCCATGATTCCGCATTTTCCATCAAAGTCACTTCGGTCTGCAAAAAGATCTACATGATTTTCCGTCAGATAGTTGTATGCTTGCTCATCGGCAATCATATACACCGGATTGGAGAGAATCGCCTTGATCGCAAAGCGTGTGAACTGTTTTCCCCGCTTGGTGGTGTACTGGTGTTCCAGCAAGAACTGATCCACCTTGGTCAGAGAACCGCTTTCCAGAAACTGATCATAAATCAGCTGCACCAAACTGATTTCTTCCTGGATAGGTTCCAGCTGAAAGGCCTTCCTTGATTTACCATCCACCGTCACCTTTGAAACTCCTACAGACCGATATCCGGTAGGTGTTGTACCTCCCAGCCAGCGTCCTGTTTTTGCCAGTTCGTGCATATTGTCGCGGATACGCTCCGCAATCGTTTCCCTTTCCAACTGCGAAAAAACAGAAGCAATGTACATCATCGCTCGTCCCATTGGAGATGAGGTATCGAACTGTTCACGAATCGAGATAAAATCAATCTGACGCTCTCCCAAATCCTCAATCAGCTTTGCAAAATCACCGATATTACGGCTGATTCGGTCCAGACGATATACCACGATGGCAGCAAACTGCATCTCGTGGGAATCCTTCATCATCTTTTTAAATTCGGGACGTTCCAGATTGCCGCCGGAAAAACCCTCATCTTCATAAACAAGGGCATTCTCCGCTTGCTCAATACCATAGTGGGATGCAATATACTGGCGGCACAGTTCGATCTGATTCTCGATACTTTCACCTTTGCCGGTAAATTTGGACTTACGGGAATAGATCACATATTGCTTTGCTGGTTGTTCTTTCATGGCGCCACCTCAATGTTATTGATTAAATTGTACTGTATTCGCAGCCTTTCCATTTACAATATATGGAGGAAGCGCTCATAAATGACCTCATAGCGTACACAGTTTTTTAAGCTGCTGGATAGATTTTAAAGCCGTTTTGAGCCGAAGAAAGCAATTCCAAGAAAATCAAGCCAAAGACAAAGGACCGCAAAGAGTTTTCACTCCTTGCGGTCCCCTGTCTATGCGATAGGAAGTTTAGGAAAAATCAAAATAAAAATGAAAGAAGAATAAATCCTACTCCCAACAACAAAATCTCGGCAAAATTCTGTGTATAGGGATGATCCTGTACATACTCGACAAAGTCCTGCTTTGTTTTTCCAAACAGACGTTTGCTGCCATAAATGGTGGAGTCAAACAGACCCAGCTTTCTTGTGACACGAAACAGTCCGATGCAAACAAAGAGCAAGCCGGATAAAAACAGTCCATCTGAAATCATCCACTGCTGATACAGCCGCTGATAATACAGGATGATTCCCATTGCCAAAGCGCTTACCCAAACAAAGCCCTTTAGCAGGTCTTTGGTAATGATTTTACATTTCATTTATTTTCTCCCAGGTAGGCCTGATATTCCTTCTGCGACATCAACACAAAATGTCCTGGCTCCACTTCCATCATCTGTGGAACATCGTTCTCATCATAGTGATGGCTCGATGGATCATATTCAAAGCGAACACGCTTTTTCTCCAACAGTGGATTTGGAATCGGAATCGCCGAAAGCAGAGACTTGGTATACGGATGTACCGGATTTTTATAGAGAAGATCAGAGTCTGCCATCTCCACAATCCGGCCGCGGTTCATAACTGCAACACGCTCGGAAAAATATTTGACAACCGACAAGTCATGTGCGATGAACAAAACGGTCAGACCAAGCTCCTTGCGAAGGTCGTTGAGCAGGTTCAGTACCTGTGCCTGAATGGAAACATCCAATGCAGAAATCGGTTCATCCGCAATAATCAGATCCGGCTTGGTGATGAGTGCGCGGGCAATACAAATACGCTGCCGCTGGCCACCGGAAAATTCATGCGGATAACGGGTTGCGTGCTCAGAGGTGAGACCTACCAGTTCCAGCATCTTTCTGACATTTGCCTTCAGTTCCTCTTTCGACTGAAAGATACCGTTGATCTTTGCTCCCTCGGAGATGATTTCCTCAACGGTCATTCTTGGATTGAGCGATGCCACAGGGTCCTGAAAAATCATCTGCATCTTGCTGGTAACCGCACGGCTCTGCTCTTTATTGAGCTTTCCGTCAATGCGGTTTCCATTAAACCAAACTTCACCGGAAGTAGGCTTATACAAACGGATGATCGTACGTCCTGTTGTTGTTTTTCCACAACCGGACTCTCCAACTAATCCAAAGGTTTCTCCTTTAAATACGTGGAAATTAACATCGTCTACCGCTTTCATCGGCACTTTGCCCTGATAGAAATACTTGCACAGGTGTTTTACTTCCAGAATACGGGTTCTATTATCCATTATATCTTCCCGCCTCCTCCAACTGCTGCTTGATTCTTTGCTTGAGATGTTCCGGCATTTCTACCTTTGGTGCATCAGGATGCAAGAGCCAGGTAGCCGCGTAGTGAGTATCAGACACCTTAAACATCGGTGGTTCCCGTTCAAAATCAATCTTCATTGCATAACGGTTGCGGGCTGCGAATGCATCTCCTTTTGGTGGATAGAGCATATTAGGAGGTGTACCTGGGATGACCATCAGCTTATCCGATCCTCGGGTATCCAGGTTTGGCATCGAAGCCAGCAGGCTCCAGGTATAAGGATGTCTTGGATCATAGAAGATATCCTCTACTGTGCCTTCCTCTACAATCTTACCTGCATACATTACATAGACGCGGTCAGCCATATTTGCAACAACGCCCAAGTCATGGGTAATAAAGATAACCGAAAGATTATTTTCCTTCTGAATCTTTTTGATCAATTCCAGAATCTGCGACTGAATGGTAACATCCAGCGCAGTGGTCGGCTCGTCACAGATCAGCAGTTCCGGATTGCAGGCCAATGCAATCGCAATGACGATTCTCTGACGCATACCGCCGGAAAACTGGAACGGATACTCATGAAAACGTTTTTCCGCATTTGGAATACCTACCGCCTTCATCAGCTCCAAAGCCCGCTTTTCAGCGTCCTTTTTCGGCATTTTCTGCTTCAAAATCAGCGTTTCCATGATCTGTTTTCCAATCTTCATAACAGGGTCCAGCGCCGACAGAGGGTCCTGGAAAATCAGGCTGATTTCTGAACCTCGAATATTGGTAAACTCCTTTTCGCTCATCTTCAAAAGGTCCTGTCCTTTGTAGATGATCTCGCCATTATCAATCACTGCATTTTCCGGCAGGATGCGGGTAACAGCCTTGGTTGTTACCGATTTGCCCGAACCGGATTCACCGACGATTGCCAGTGTTTCTCCTTTGTTCAGATGAAAGTTAACGCCTCGAATTGCTTTTACATGGCCCGCAAAAGCATTAAAATGTATGTGCAGATCCTTTACTTCAAGTACTTTTTCCAAAGTTGGAGCCTCCTTTCCGGATTATTCAACCTTGAGATGCTTCTTCAAAAATGCAGCAACCTTCGGATAGCAATCTAACTGGTTCTTTCTCTTGGCAATACCATGTCCCTCGTCGGTGTACAATAAATACTCAACCGGAACGTTGCGGCTGCGCAGACTCTGTACAATCTGCTCCGCTTCTCCCACTGGTACACGTGGGTCGTTTGCACCATGGACAACCATCAATGCTGCTGTGATCTGGTCTACCTTGTGGATTGGAGATACATCATGCAGAATCTGGCGATGATGTTCCAAACTGCCGTACTCGCTCTCACGATGGGAACGACGATAGTCTGCGGTGTTCTCCAGGAAGGTTTCCAGGTTGGACATACCGACAGTATCCACACCGGCTGCCCACAGATCTGGATAACGGGTGATACAGGACAGTGTCATATATCCTCCGTAGCTTCCGCCCATAACGGCGATACGATCTTTTTCTGCTAGGCCTTCTTTCACCAGGTGTTCTGCAAGACATGCTGCATCATGTACACTGTCCAAACGTTTTTCAACATCGTCGAGGTGATGATAGTTTTTGCCATAGCCGGTGGAGCCACGGACGTTTGGTGCAACCACTGTCAGACCCTCATTGACCAGATACTGAATCATTGGAGAGAACATCGGACGCTCCTGTGCCTCTGGTCCACCATGGATCTCAACAGCGACGCTTCCCTTTCCAGCATCTCCTTTTCCTTTATAGAGCCAATATGGAACGGTCAAACCATCAAACGACTGGTAGTGACACAGGATTGGTTCCACCAGATCATCACTGTCGATGCCCTGCAGATCGGTAAAGGTCATGCGCTCTACCTTTTCATGGTCGAGATCCAGCATCCAGATGTCCGATGGACGTTTGCCGCTGCTGAGTGTCACCAGCAGACGATGGCTGGAAGGAGCCCAGCTGATTCCATAGTACGCCATGACGCCCTTTGGCATCGAAGGTGCATTTTCAAAGCTCTGGGTATGGGTGTTGTAGATCTCCATCACCGAGTATCCGTCACGGTTGATCTTTACCGCCAGATACTTATCATCAAAGCTCAGTGCGACATCCTCCAGATCCCACTCTTCCTCATAGATCTTGGTCATGCAGCCGCTTTCCACATCATAATAAGCAAGATATTTAAACTCACTGTCCTTGTCTGTCAGGAAATAAAAACCGCTGCTGTCATGTTTCCATGCAGGAGATGTGTACTGCGCATATCCTGGATTGCTATCAATATTCTTTGCTGTCTTGTTCTCGGTGTCCAGAATCCACAGACAGTTATCCGACTGTGCTTTCAGCTTGTTGTAGAGCAAATATCTGCCATTGGGAGAAAGTGCAGCAGGAGTGTTGTAGCTGTCGGTGTTTTCCAATAAGATTTCCTGTTCACCTGTTTTTGCATTCAGCTGACACAGGTCAAAGTTTTTAGGATTTCTGGCGTTGCACGCAAAGACAACTGTCTGTCCATCCGGTTTTACACCGCCAAACTGATAACGCGCCGCATTATTATGTGTCAGATTGACAGCCTCTTCCCCATGGATCACATAAATCTGTTCCTGTTCATTTCCGCCCTGATCCATGCTGAAATAAACAGTTCCCTGATGGGTATGCAGACTCCATACACGCTCTTCAAAGAAGGTTCTCTGGCGCTCTTCACCGGTACAGAGATTCTTCTCCCAGATCTGGTTTACACCACTTTTTGTGCTTAAATATACAAATGCATCTTCCGAAAGCCATCTTGCTGCACTGCAAGAGCCGATACTAAAATACTGATTGATGGTTGCCATATGTTGCTTCCTCCTTTGATTACAGACCTCTCATTCTTGGGTCGAATGCGTCTCTCAGACCATTACCAAACATATTAAATGCCAGCATCAGGGCCGAAACTACCAACGCTGGGAAAAGGGTCAGATGTGGGCTGCTGGTCAGCACACGCTGTCCCTCTGCCAACAATACACCAATCGAAGGTTCCGGTGCCTGAATACCAAGTCCCAGATAGGACAGGAACGATTCCGAAAAAATTGCCGAAGGTACCGCAAAGGTTGCCTGGGTGATAATTGGACCGATTGCATTTGGAAGGATATGACGGAAGATCAGTGTTCTGTCCTTAGCGCCCATGGTTCTGGAAGCCATGACATATTCATAGTCCTTATAGCGATAGAACTGTGCACGGATCATTCGGCTCATACCAATCCATCCGGTGATAATCAATACCAGAATAAATGAGGATACACCCGCTCCCAGTACCATGATAAACAGGATGGACATAACCAGGAATGGGATACCACCAAGAATCTCTGCAAAACGCTGCATCACCATGTCCACCTTGCCGCCGTAATAACCGGAGATAGAACCATATGTAACACCGATGACACAGTTGATCATTACCGAGATAAAACCAATCAGCAGAGAAATACGGGTTCCTCTCCACAGACGTACAAACAGATCACGACCGATATTGTCAGTACCAAAGATAAAATAGTGTTCTTTCGCATCCTTGTATTCATACATATCAATATCTGCAATTACCTTTTTGATCTCTCTTCCTTTGTAATTCCAGATATATTCACTCTTGATTTCTTTGACCGCATCTCCGAACTCTTCCAGGTCTGCTTCAAAGATGTCCATTGTAACACATCCATCTGCAATACCGAAGTTTTCCAGAATTGGAATTCGTGGAGGCATGGTACCAAAGCTTGTGTGCTGTTCACGGAAATGATATGGACTCATCATTGGACCAAAGATTGCCATGAAGATAATGAACAGGATAATCCAGGCAGCTCCAATCGCTGCTTTGTTTTTCTTAAAACGAAGATAAGCATCCTTGAAAAAGCCGATGGCCTCGCCTTCGATCTCCTGGTCAAAGATTTTTTCTCCCGCTACCTGCTCAAACATCTCCGGCGGGATTTTTTCTTTAAGAACTTCCTGCGCATCCAGAGGTTTTGGTACCTCGAGTTTCATATTCTTTTTACTCACGGACCTTACCTCCTCCGATTCTAATTCGTGGGTCTACGATTCCATAGGACAGGTCAACCAACAGCATGGATGTCAAACCGATGATGGAGTAGAAGAACAATACTGCAATGGTCAGATAATAGTCCGATGTCTGAATGGAAGCAGCTGTTAACGAGCCAATTCCCGGGATACCGAAAATATTCTCAACAACCATTGAACCGCCCAGCAGACCCATAAACATTGGGATAATGACATTACAAAGTGGAATAAACGAGTTTCGCAGTGCATGACGCAATGTCGACTGTACTTTGGAAAGTCCTTTCGCCTTGGACAAAAGCATGTACTCCGAGTTGAGCGCTTCAAACAACTCCGCTCTCATATAACGGGTAATGGTAGCAATACCACCAAAGGAGAGTGCCAGAATCGGCAGGATCATCGACACAAACTTGGAGAAGGAGAAAGTTGCATCCAGATTGAGCAGGAATGGGAACCATCCCAATCGATAAGCGAATACGTACTGCAACAATGATGCAAAGACAAACGCCGGAACTGATACATTAAAGACAACCATCGCAGAAATCGTATGGTCAATGATTGTATTTTTCTTGAGTGCTGCCGCGATGCCGCAGATCAGTCCCACCGGCACTGTCAGACACAGCGAAAAGACGTTCAGCATCAAAGTCAGAGGAATCTTATCTTTAATAATCGTAAATACCGGACGACGCGGATACAGCGTCATTGATTCGCCAAAATCAAAGGACAAAAAGTTTTTGATAAAGATTGCGTATTGCTCTCCCAACGGTTTATCCAGATGGTATCTTGCCTCCATCGCCGCTTTGATCTCCGGCGCTGCATTTTCTCCCGCAATATCGCCAGGAATCAGACGGATTGCAAAAAAGCTCAAACTGATGATAATAAACAGGGTAATCGCCATCGCAACCACACGTTTGAGAATATACTTGAGCAAAGGAATCCTCCTTCCGCAGGATGATGTAATAATACCGTACCCATAATGGGTACGGTATTATTGATTTTTTGTTAAGCGATTGCAGATGCTGCAGCTGTGATGTCGTACTGGTTCTCAGCATAGCCTATAAATGGCAGATATTCCTGAGTTGCCAGACTTACACGGTCACTGTACATAACAGTGTTGTCGTTCTGCATAACTGGTACAAATGCGCCGTAATCCAGCAGCAGTTCTTCCATTCTTGCCAGAGCATCTACTTTGCCCTCTACATCGTTTACCAGCTCGCCGTATACACAGTCAAACTGCAGTTTATCGAACTCTTCGCTCTGGAAACCAGTGATGTATTTATCTGCATAGTCAGTGGTCCATACGTTCATCGTTGCCCATGGGTTAAATACGTTTGCAAGGCGAACACCAAGACCCAGGTCATACTCACCGCTTCTGTAAACGTCATATGCGGATGCTGGTGGCATTGCACGCAGAGTCAGAGTAAATCTGTCTTTACCAAACAGGTTTTCAAAGGTTTCCTGCAGAATCTCTGCCTGACGTTTCTGGTCTTCCTGACCTTCAAAGTAAATATACTCTACGCTTACAGGGGTTCCGCCGTTTGCTTCATATGCTTTGTCAAACAGTTCTTTTGCCTTTTCTGGATTTGTTGCATATTTTTCTGTGATTGCTTTTGCCTGCTCGGTATCACGGTAATATTCACCACCGGAGATTGGATCACCGACATAGATACCGGTGGATACAATGTAAGGTGCTGCCGGATAGAGCTTATAAACGTCTTCTGCAATGTTTTCACGTGGAGTTGCGAAGTACAGAGCATTTCTGAAGTCTTTGTTCTGCATAATTGGATTCTTGGATGCGCCGTTTACAAAGTAGCCCCAGACGTTTGGCGAAATTGTTGGGTAAGCACGAGGGTCATTCTTGTACTGGATATAGTCGTCGCCAGTCAGAGAATGGTTATCCAGCTCACCTTTAAAGAACATTTCTGCACGGGTTGCATTCTGGCTGATATATCTTCTGGTCATGCTGTCCAGTTTGACATAGCCTTCTTTTACCAGTGGGTCTTCATCATTGCGAACGAATTTATCGTGTCCATCGGTGATCCACTCTGTCAGGATAAACATACCAGAAGAAGGTGTGGTCTCCAGAGAAGTACCATAGGTTGTGCTGGTACGATCTGCGTTCATGCATTTTTCATACATTTCTTCCTGAACCGGCCAGATCAGGCTGCAGATAGTTGTATAGAAGTCAAGCTCGGTTGCAGGATACTGCAGGGTGATCTCCAGCTCATAGTCGCCCAGCTGTTTTACACCGACTTCTTCCCAGGTGCATTCACCGCTGAAGTATTCTTTTGCGTTTTTAACTACGCAGGTATCAAACATATAGGTTGCATTTTTGTTGACCAGCTTTGGATCAACCAGCATACGCATGGTGTACTCATAGGTACCTGCATCAATCGGAGTACCGTCGGACCATTTGAGGCCTTCACGAATCTTGATATTCCAGGTTGTACCGCCGTCCGAAGTGGTTGGCAGCTCTGCTGCATGATATGGTACAAACTGCAGAGTGTTATTTCCCTCTTTGTCTGCAACCATTGCTACCAAGGTGCCCTGATTCAGGAAAGTTTTGGAGTTTGTGTACATCTGTGGGTTAAAAGTAGCCATGCTGGTTGTCCAGCCCTGGTAATCCTTTGGTCCAGTGTACTCTTCTTCCGCCGGTACTTCCTCTTCGGTGGTTTCTGTTTGAGCACTCTGTGTGTCTCCTCCCACAGAGCCGTCTGCTGGTGCCTGTGGTGCTCCACAAGCAGAAAGCATCATCATGCATGCTGCTAATAGTGCAACCAGTCGTTTTTTCGTCATATTCTCTCCTCCTTATCATTAGGTTCTTCACCCTGCCACTCTCAGTGGCTATTTATCCTCAGACGACATAAGTGCAAAGCCCTCCGGCGGCTGGCATCCCAGCAGATGTTTGACAAAGTAATCCCACTGTTTGCGGATGACATAGGCAAATCTGGCTACGCCATGTGCACTGTTAGGGAAAATTAAGCTGTCAAAATCTTTATTCGCTTCAATCAATGCAGATATCAGCTTGATGCTGGCTGCCGGATGAACATTGTCATCCATATCGCCATGGATAATCAATAACTTACCTTGCAGATTTTTGGCAAAATGGTGGTTTGCCTGATTATAATATTTCTCCTCACTGTATGGGCCGATCCATCGTTCGCCCCAGTGTGCATGGTAGATCGCCTGGTCATGGTTGCCGCACATGGATACGCCCACCTTGTAGAAGTCTCCAAATTCCAGCAGCGCTCTTGCTGTGGCGTATCCGCCTCCTGAAGCGCCCCAGATGCCGACGCGGTCGGTGTCGATCCATGCAAAGCGTTCTCCCAGCTGTTTGATCGCCGCTACATGATCGGTCAATCCGCAGCACTCTTCCGCTTTTTCGTAGATGTAATCGTGAATCTCTTTGCTGCGAAGCGGAGTTGCCAATCCATCTACAATAACACCGACAAATCCCATCTGGCACAAATACTCCAAGCCGCCGTATGGAAGAATTCCTTCCATATAATTGAACTCAAAAGCCTTTGGTGTGTTGATGCGCTGGGCACCACCGTAGATATAGTCGATCACCGGATATTTTTTGTTTGGATCAAAGTTCCATGGTTTAATCAGCAGGCCATAAATCTTGGTTTTTCCATCTCTGGCCAATGCTTCAAATGGTTCCGGCGGCAGATACCACTGCTGAATCAGGCTGATATCCGCTGTTTCCAGATCGAACAGTTTGGCAGCATCGGGAGAATAAACAGCTGTTTTAGGCAGCGTCTGTATGGTGGAATGCACATCCACATAATATTTTCCCTGTGGCTGGAAGGTGAGCATATGCTCTTCCTTCTCTTTGGAAAGGCAGCGCCGCTCGGCGGTGTCCATATCGCAGACAAACAGTTCCTGATAATAGGGATCTATCGTCTTATCGACTCCTGCTGCTGTAAAGTAAATTTTACGATTGGCAGCATCTACAAATTTTAACCGACGGAAGGTCTCGCCCTCCTGTGTATAGCGGCACTTGCGCTCTCCCGTTTTGAGATCAATCAGCCACAGTGTCGACCAGCCATCTGTTTCACTATGCCACAACAGCTCCTGTGTCTGCAGCAAATAGCGCATGCTCATTTCGGAGTATCTTTCCTGAGCTGCACTTCCGTAATACTCTACAAATCCAAAGGTTTTATAGTTCTCCTCTACAAGAACTTTGGCCTGTGCCGTCTGTGCATCTATCAGGATACACCGAATCGTCTTAAAAAACCTGTCGTATCGTACAAGATAAACTTCGTTTGTATCTTCCGTCCACTTTGCCTGTTCCCCTTCCGCATCGAACATTGCCAGAAGATACAACACCACCGGCTCCCCATCCAAAAGAACCTTTGTGACGGTTCCCTTCTCGATATCGCCGATGTAAACTTCACCTTCCAGGATGTGTTCATCCCCTGGCAGTGCATAGCGATATTCCGGATGGTTTGGACGGCTCGGTCCACGTTTTGGCACCGATTGTACCAGACCCAACGTTCCAAGGAGGCGTCGATCTGCCCGATAGGTTACAAAGTATCGGCTATTCGGAGACCAGACGACCGCCGGTTTTTGTTTCATCGGAACTTCGTTCAAAAAACGATCGCTAGTCGGCAAAAAGCGTTTGCCGTAATCCAAGCCCTCGCATCCATCAAAGGTCAGCTGTTTTACCAGTCCTGTCTGATTATCCCTTGCATACAGATTGTGCTCGGATACGTAGACGGAATACTTCTGATCCGGCGAGGTAACTTCCTCTCTGTTGTGCAGTTCAAACGGCAGGCGAGTGATCGTATTCTGTCCAATCTGATACAGATATTCTCCCACTCTGCCCTTGATGTTGAAGTACAGATCCTCGGCGTTCTCTGCCACAATGTTCTCGACAGGAAGCTCCTCACCCATTTCTGTACAAAATGGCTCCACTGCCTGACGCAGCTTCTGTTCATCAAATAGCGGTACGGTCTCGTTGCGCTCCGCCAGATAGCGAACATACTCTTTCTTCACCTGATCAGCGGTTCCCAAACGATCCGCCTGATACCAGAAATCATCGCTGCCTTTTATGTAGTGAATCTCCGGACGTTCATTCAACACTGCCTTTTTATTGCATTTTCGGTACAGCTCTGCTGCCCGCTGGTAACATTCCAACAGTTCCATTCTGGATACCTCCTATGCTTCCTGATAAGCAACCTGGCCGTTGATAATCGTACATACCACTCTTGCATCGGTATCTACGGCCGGACTTCCACGGAAGATTGCAAGATCGGCGTCCTTTCCTGGCTCAATCGAACCAATACGATTCTCTAGTCCTATGATTTTCGCCGCATTGATGGTCAGCATCTCAAGCGCTTTCTCCTGACTCAATCCAAAACGAACCAGTTCACCTGCCTGGCATACGATAAGATCAGGATTCATGACCGGACCATCCGTCATAATCGAGCAGCAGACGCCGCGTCTGTCCAACTCGATCAAACTGTCGATGTCCACCTTACCACATTCACCAGGTGTCAGATAAACACCGATTGGTCCAAAGATGACGCCGCGCAAATTTTTGGAATTGGCAATATCGTCATAATAATCGCTGGCTCCCCAGGCATGATCCAAGGTAAACATCACATTAAACTCATCTGCAATGCGGATGGTAGTCAGCATATCAAACTGCTCACAATGCACCTTCATCGGAATCTCTCTGCGCAGGACACGGCATATATTTTCCATTCCCTGATCGAAAGGAACTTCTTCGCCCTTTTCTTTCTTTTCCATGTATTCCTTTGCTTTGATGTAGTTTTCCCGAATCACTTCTGCGATTCCCATGCGGGTCATTGGCATCTGTCCTCTGGGGCCGTAGACTCCTTTCGGGTTGCCGCCCAGCGCCATCTTTAATGCAACGGGATTTTGAATGCACATATCCTCTATGCTGTCTCCAAAGGATTTGACTGCGCATACAAGACCGCCGATCACATTACCGCTGCCTGGTGCAATCGCCGAAGTAGTAATGCCTGCCTTACAGATTCGCGCAAACGCCTTTGACTCGGTGTCAATTCCGTAAAATGCCTCCACCTGCGGTGTGGCATTGGCGGTCATCTCGTTGGCATCCTGCTCTCCGCCAACACCAAAAGTACCGACATGGCTATGGGCGTCTACAATTCCTGGGATGACGGTCAATCCTTCCGCATCTATGATCTGAGCGCCGTCAGGAATCGGTAAATTTTCTCCAACCTTTTCAATATGCTGACCATTGATCAGAATATCCGCCTTTTCATACACCTGATGGGCGGATGTGAAAACCTTTGCATTCTTAATTACCAGCATGAGGAATATCTCTCCTTTTCCAAAAGATTTTCACCCTTGATATAAACTGCCTTCAGCTGTGCCCGATAGCTTCGGATTGGATTATCACTCCATACAACCAAATCTGCATTTTTGCCTTCGGCCAGAGAGCCGGTCCACTGCTCTACGCCCAGCAGCTTGGCAGGCGTGCTGGTCATCGCCTTCAGCACCTGATTGGCATCAATTCCGTGTTTATACCACTGGATTCCGTTCCACAGCAGCGACTCTTTGCCGGATGCGCTGTGATCTCCGCAGGAAGAACAAGCAATGACTGCTCCGTTTTCCAGCATTCTTTTTACAACGGAAAAATCGATCTGTTCTCCATAAGGAGAAAAAGCATCCGTCGCGTCTCCAAGAATGACGCTGACACTTCCGTCCGCTACTTCGTTAAAGCTCTCGTCTAATAAAAAAGCACCTGTCAATACCAGTTTGACCTGCGCAAACTCTTTCATCAGATGAAGTACGCCCTTCATTTCTGCCTTTGTTGCACAGTTGACAAACAATGGCATTTCTCCATTCAGAACCGGCAGCAAAGCGTCTGCCTTGGCATCATAACCTTTTTTCGGCTGATATTCCTTTGCTTTCAGCAAAGCTTCCCGCAACAGCCAGAAGGAACCCATGCGGGTCATCGGCATACGATTTTTGGAGGCATATGGCTTTTTAGTAGCCGCACTGACCGAAGCAATCTGTGCTGCTCCTTCTTTCAGCAGCATCTGATAAGGATGGCGTCCATAACTATAGAAAACAGCCGCTTTACCCGCTAAAACATTGGATGGTGCCGGAGAAATTCCGCTGGCAGTTACGCCATAGCGGTAGATTTCCTGGAAATTCATCCCATCCTGATCGAAAGCATAAACTGCATTCATCTGCGGCAAAACGGGATCGGATGCTTCATCAATATCGTTGACCCTCCAGCCTGGTCCCCTGCATCCATAGACATTCAAACTGTCAATAAATCCTGGCAGAACCATACATCCGGTCACGTCAATTTCTTCTGCCTGCTCACAATGGATTTCCTGAGCGATTGTTTGAATTTTTCCTTCTTTGACCAAAAGATCTGAACGATAAGGATCTCTTCCTGTACCGTCCCAAATCAGTCCTCCCTTTAAGACAAACACTGCTGTTTTCCCTCCTCACACTTTGCTGCTATTGTGAACCGGTTCATATGAACCGGTTCACAATAAGATGTTAAGGTAACTATAACAGTTTTTTTAAAATTTGTCAATAAAAATTATATATTTATTTGCCATTTTATGACAATATTTGACGAGCAAATGAAAAACTGCTATAATTCCATCAAAGCTGAATATATTTTCACCTATTGTTAGGAAAGGATGACTGCTGAATGCCCAAGCAAACTTTTTTCAATCTTCCTGATGCTAAACGGGAAGCTATTCTCAAGACAGCCGTAGAGGAGTTTTCCAAAGCTCCCTATCAGGAAATCAACATTAAAAATCTGATTCATTGTATGGGCATTTCCATAGGCAGCTTCTACCAGTATTTTGAGGATAAAAAGGATCTGTATTTTTATATCCTTTCGTTCTATATTGATGGTTTGTTTGAAGAATCTACAGCTACCGGCAAGCATATTGATTTGTTAAGTAAAGCTCCTCGTCCTCGTCCCAGCAGCATCTTTACTCAGACACGACAGAATATGAAATATTACCAGGAAATATTTGTCGATAACTTTAATAAGGCTCCTGTCGAAATTAAACGTGAGTGGACCTTCGAAAGAATTATTAACGGAAAATATATGGGTCTTTATGACTACAGCTTTTTTGAACAGCCCCAAATTGATCCTCTAATTACGGAATATAAATATATTATGATGAGCATGGTTATGGTCATTCCTACCGTTCTTTTTAATTTTTGTGATCGTCAAAAAGAACCCGAAAAAAGAGCCTTCCTGCACGAATTATGTTTGGAAGTCTTGAAAGCAGGATTTCTCAATTACAATAACCAAATACAGGGACCGCAACCTTATCAAGATAAAAAAACAGAGACAGACTAAGCTGTCTCTGTTTTTTCTTTGGTACCGACAACAGAATGAGAAGTCTAAAACATCTGATCTTGTATCAGGTGAAGCTCTGTGTTGTTGATGTAAATTGACGATTGATACACGATAACATCTTTTTTCATCGTACAATGAAGAACCTCTAAAGATTGATTCTTAGATATTCTTAATAAGCATCACTGATAAATAGACATGTTGAAATTCGCAGTCATTCCTGCTATGATGAGAGCAGGAGGTGCTAGTGTGGAATTACGTGTACTCAATTACTTTTTAGCGATTGCAAGAGAAGAAAACTTTACAAGAGCAGCCGAACAGCTTCATGTAACACAACCGACCTTATCAAGACAAATTGCAGATTTGGAACAGGAGCTTGGCGTCAAACTGTTTATTCGCAGCAATCACAACATTGTTTTGACAGAGGACGGGATGATTCTGAAACGCAGAGCTCAGGAAATCTTATCCCTGGCAGAGAAAACAAAGCGAGATTTTCTGCAGAAGGACGAAGCTCTGACTGGCACCATTTCCATCGGTAGCGGTGAATTTCGCTCCACAGAGTATCTGGCAAAAATCATCGCTGAATTTCATAAAAAATATCCTGATGTGAAATACGAAATATACAGCGGAAATGCCGATAATATTCGTGATTATATCGAACGGGGGTTTCTGGATATCGGCTTAATGTCCGAACCGATCGACCTCCGCAAATATCACTTTTTAAATATGCCGACCAAGGAACAATGGGGCGTGTTTGTTCCAAACAATTCTCCTCTTTCTCAAAAAACCAATATCTCTCCGCAGGACTTAGTTGGCCTGTCGGTTATCACTGCGACCGGCGATTTTAACCAGAGCCGAATCGGAAAATGGCTGGGTGATTATAAGGACCAGGTTGATATTGTCGCAACCGCAAACCTGCCATACAACGAGGCAGTATTAGCCAAGGAAAATATCGGTGTCATGCTCAGCCTGAACCTAAACTGCTTCTATGAGAACCTGCGCTTTATCCCACTATTCCCTACTTTACAGGTCTCGACTGCCTTGGCATGGAAAAAAGAGCAGATATTTTCTTCTGCAACAAGTACATTCATCGAGTTCGCTAGTCAATACTTAAAAAGCATAACTAACGATGAATTATAAGTATTAGACATTGATTATCAAGGGATCTATAATAAAGGTGTTCCAAAACGGAGCACCTTTATTTTTTATTCCTATCGGAAAGGGAGTTTAAGATGACCATCAACGAAGCAAGTGAACGATATAAAATCCCCATTAAAATCTTGCAGGAATATGAAAGTTGGGGACTATGCGGTGAAGTAAAAAAGGTCATGGGTTCCTGGCACTATGATGAAAGTGACATCGAACGTCTCAGCACCATCATGACTCTTCATGATATTGGATTTACTAACGAAGAAATCCATCAATACATGAAATCGACCGAGAAAGAACGGTTAAAGATGCTGAGAGAAAAAAGAAATGGAACCCTGGATGAAATCCATTTTAAACAGCGCCAGTTGGACCGCCTGGATTATCTGCGGTTTGAGATAGAAAAACAACCACAAAAACAATAAACCTGAAAGGAGTTATTCAAATGAAAAAACTATTACTCTCCATCCTGATGATCTGCACTCTGTTGTTCTCTTTGACTGCTTGTACAGGCAACACCGAAAACGTTTCCCAGACAAAAGCTCCCGACGATGTTATTTTGACGTCAGCGGAAGAAATGGCGGATGAAAAAGAAGCGGAAGTTCCCGATAGCGTCAGCGAAGAAACTCCTTTGGAGGAATCCACAGAAGCTCCTGCCGAGGCTGCCACTGAGGAAGAACCGGAAGCCCCTGCTGAGGCCGTCACTGAGGAAGAACCGGAAGCCCCTGCCGAGGCTGCCACAGAGGATGATTCGGAAGAAGCAGCAGCTGAAACCACCTCAAAATCTCTGGTCGTCTATTTTTCATGGTCAGGCAACACAGAAAATGTAGCCAAATCCATTCAGACCCAGACCAATTCGGATCTGTTTGAAATTGTGCCAAAAACTCCATACAGCGATGACTACAATACCGTTGTGGATTTGGCACAGGAAGAACAGAAAAACAACGCTCGCCCTGAAATTGCCGATGTCATCGAAAACATCGATCAGTACGACGTGATCTATGTTGGATTCCCGAATTGGTGGGGCGATATGCCGATGATTCTCTATACCTTTTTCGATACCTATGACCTTTCCGGCAAGACCATCGCTCCATTCTGCACAAGTGGCGGCAGCGGTCTTTCCAACACGGTAAACGAGATGAAGGAACTGGAACCAAATGCAACGGTAACAAACGGGCTTCACATCGGAAGCTCAGCTTCCTCCAATCCTGATGATGCGGTCAGCCAATGGTTAAACGAAATTGGAGTTGCTGAATAGGAGGGTATCTTATGAAAAAGCTACTTTCTCTGCTTGTATCGCTTTCCCTTGTTTGCTCTTTGGTTGGCTGCAGCCAGCCTGCTGATCAGCAAACGGAAAACAGCAGCGCAACCTCTGACGAAGCGAAAGAAATCATTTCATTGGAAGTGGCAGAGCAGGAAGTTAGCGAAAACCCAGAGAAAAACATACCTAAAAATTTTGTTCTGATAAAGGGCGGCTCGTTTCAGATGGGCAGCCCCGAATCCGAAGCATGGCGCAGTGCGGATGAAACACAGCACTTGGTTACGGTCAGCGATTTCTATATGAGCAAATATGAACTGACCCAAAAGGAATATGAAGAAATCACAGGAAATAACCCCAGCAATTTTAAAGGTGATAATCTTCCCGTAGAAAATATCTCTTGGCTCGACGCAGTAGCTTATTGCAATGCCAAAAGCGAACAGGATGGTTTCACTCCAGTCTATACCATCGACGGACAAACTGTTTCCTGGGACAGAAGTGCAAACGGCTATCGCCTGCCTACCGAAGCCGAATGGGAGTATGCCTGCCGTGCAGGAACTACAACACCATTTTATATGGAAAACTCGCCGAGTGCTGAGGAAGCAAACTATTATGGACACTACCCTTATGAGATAGAAAACAACTATTTTTCACAGGGAAATTTGCAGGTGCAGCCTGGGGAATATAGACAGACAACAGTTCCCGTGGACAGCTTTTCCGAAAATCCTTATGGGCTTTACAACATGCACGGTAATATCAGCGAATGGGTCTGGGATTATTACGGCGAATATCCAACCGATGGGCAAATTGATCCCACTGGCCCTGACTCTGGCACCCTGCGGGTTTATCGCGGCGGTGGTTGGAATGACTTTGCAAAAAATATGCGTTCTGCTTACCGCGCTACGCTGGAGCAGGACAAAGCCAGTTTCAACCTTGGCGTTCGTCTGGTATTAAATGCAGCTCCTGGTACAGGCAGCATTTCTGGTACAGAAGTACAAAACGAAACGGACAACGAAAGAGAAAATGTTTTGATTGCATATTTCTCGTGGGGCGGAAATACAAAGGGAATTGCCGAAGAAATCCAACGTCAGACTGGTGCAGATCTGTTCGAAATTACCCTGGTAAATCCATATTCCAGCGATTACAACACCGTTTTGGATCAGGCACAACGAGATCAGAACGAACAGGCAAGACCAGAACTTGCATCCCATGTGGAAAATATGGAGCAATACGATACTATTATTCTCGGTTATCCCAACTGGTGGGCTTCCATCCCAATGCCTGTTGCCTCTTTTCTTGAAGAATATGATTTTTCAGGTAAAACCATCATCCCGTTTTGTTCTCATGGCGGCGGTCGCTTTGGACAAAGCCTGACCGCTATCACAAAACTTGTACCAGATGCTGCAATGGGAGAAGCTTTATCTGTTCACTACTCCGGAGATTCCGGACTTCCCAGTGATATCGCCGATTGGCTTGAAGAAAACAATATTAAATAGAAAGGCGGAAAAATAAATGAATAAAAAATTAGTCGCATACTTTTCAGCAAGTGGTACAACAAAAAAGGCAGCCGAACATTTGGCAAAAACAGCAGGTGCAGACCTATTTGAGATAAAGCCTGCTGTTCCCTATTCCCATGCTGACCTTGACTGGACAAATAAAAAAAGCCGCAGTTCGATCGAGATGCAAAATCCCGATTCCCGTCCTGCAATAGCAGAACAACTTCCCAATCTTGAAGATTATGATACTATCTTTATCGGCTTCCCGATTTGGTGGTACGTTGCACCAACGATCATTGACACCTTTGTGGAAAGCTACGATTTTTCAGGTAAAACCATCATTCCTTTCGCCACTTCCGGAGGCAGCAGTATGGGAAAAACGGTGGAAGTGCTGAAAGAACTTTGTCCAACTGCAAACTGGAAAGACGGAAAGATGTTAAATCATCTTTCGGACACGGAACTTCAAAACTGGTTAAGCGATCTTTCAATTTTGTAAAGCCAAAAGGAGCAAGTCATATGGAATACACAAAATTAGGAAACTCGGCTCTCAACACATCCCGCATTTGCATGGGATGCATGGGATTTGGTGAAGCAGGAAACGGCCAGCACAGCTGGACAGTGGATGAGGAACATTCCCGTGAAATCATCAAAAAAGGGCTGGAACTTGGCATCAACTTTTTTGATACAGCAATCGCTTATCAGAGCGGTACCAGCGAGCAATATCTGGGCAGAGCGATTCGAGATTTTGCAAATCGTGATGATGTAGTCATCGCAACAAAATTTCTTCCTCGTACAAACGAGGAAATCGAAGCAGGAATCTCGGGGCAAAAACATATTGAAAAAATGCTGGATAAGAGCCTCCATAATCTCGGAATGGATTATGTTGACCTATACATTTACCATATGTGGGATTACAACACTCCCCTTTACGACATCATGGAAGGGCTGAATCATGCCGTAAAATCAGGCAAGGCTCGTTATATCGGCATCTCCAACTGCTTTGCCTATCAGCTTGCACAGGCAAACTTCATCGCCGAAAAGTACGGCTTTGCAAAATTTGTATCAGTGCAGGGACACCACAATCTCATATTCCGGGAAGAAGAACGGGAAATGGCAAAATTCTGTCTTGAGGAAAATATTGCCATGACACCGTATAGTCCACTTGCAGGAGGACGCCTTGCAAAACGTTCCGGTGAAACTTCCAAACGCTTGATGGAGGACAGCTATGCACATCTGAAATACGACGCTACCGCCGAGCAGGACGGTATCATCATTGACCGTGTGGCACAGCTTGCTGACAAGTACGGTGTTTCTATGACAGAAATTTCCCTTGCATGGCTGCTCACAAAGGTTTCTGCTCCTGTTGTAGGTACAACAAAACTCCACCATATTGTGGATGCAGCAAAAGCTGTTAATCTAACTTTGACTGCTGATGAACTTGCTTTCCTAGAGGAACCGTATCTCCCACATACGCTGGTTGGCGTGATGGCACAGAATACACCTGCCGCTGCAATGGAACAACATGTCTGGTCTACCGGAAATCAGAAAATCTGAAAGGAGAAATCAAGATGAGTTTACATAAAACTGACCCTGAATTTGCAGAACGCTTTGATTATTTCGCATTGAATGAAGTGGCAAAGGAAGAAAAACAACAATTAGAATCTTCTACCCGCTACCTGGTGATTTTGGCAGCGCTAATCGGATGCGGCGGCATAGACGCATATAAAGAAATACTCCCGAAAGCACTCGAAAATGGTATGACTCCGATCGTTGCAAAGGAGGTCGTTTATCAGGCTACCGACTATCTGGGCTATGGAAGAATGCTGCCTTTTCTGAATGTTACCAATGAAATCTTGACCGAGATAGGCATAGAGCTTCCATTACCCGGACAGGCAACCACTACCCTCAATGATCGACTGGAAAAAGGAATCGAAGCGCAGGCAGAAATTTTTGGCGAGCATATGAAAGAAGCCTGGAAAACGAGCCATATCAATCGCTGGCTCGCGGCAAACTGCTTTGGTGACTATTATACCCGCAAAGGACTTACCTTGGCAGAGCGTGAATTGATTACCTTTTGTTTTCTGATGGCACAGGGTGGCTGTGAACCGCAACTGATCGCTCACACAAAAGGAAATATGAATATGGGAAACGACAGGGCTTTTCTTCTGAAAGTCGTTTCGCAGTGCCTGTCGTACATTGGTTATCCTCGAGCCCTGAATGCAATTTCCTGCATTAACAAGGCGGTGACGGAATGAAGCCGAAAGCTGTTCTCAAACTCGTTGTGGATGTTTTCATGACGATTGCCCTGCTTTTCCTGATGGGTTATCAGTTTTGGGGAGAAGCACCGCATGAATGGGTCGGAGTTGGAATGTTCGTCCTCTTTATTCTCCACCATATTCTGAATGCTTCCTGGCATAAAACGCTGTTCAAAGGTAAGTTTTCTGCTCTGCGCATTTTAACGCTATGTACTGACTTCTTGGTACTGATTTCCATGCTTGCACAGATTTACAGCGGCATTGTCATGTCACGCTATGTGTTTTCGTTCCTTTCATCTGGCGGCGGCATGGCTTTGGCTCGCCGGCTGCATATTCTCGGAGCATACTGGGGTTTCCTTTTGATGAGTCTCCATCTTGGACTTCATTGGAACATGATTTTAGGAATAGTCCGAAAAGCGGCACAGATGAAAAGACATTTAAAAGTTCGCAGCATCATCTCTTTTGTCATCGCTTTGGTGATCGCCGGGTATGGTGTACGGGCATTGATTGGCAGAGATTTTGTTACCTACCTCTTTTTGAGAAGTGAATTTGTATTTTTGGATTACAGTGAATCGAAGATTTTATTCTATATGGATTATCTTGCACTGATGGGGCTTTGTATCTTTGTTGCCCATTACAGCGTAAAACTCATACAGAAATGCAAAAAGAAAACGGAGGTACAAGAATGAAAAAGAGCATCTTACTATTGTTAACCACACTGTTGTGTTTTGGACTTGCTGCTTGTGCAGAACCAAAAACAACTTCTTCTGTTTCCGGACAAAGTTCCCAACAGGAAGAACCTGATACACAAAGCACTATCGAGGTCGCTGATGCTGCGTCAACTCCAGAAGATTCACAGCAGGAAGAATCTGATACAACAAGCAGTGCTGAGGTCGCTGATGCCGCGTCAACTCCAGAAGATTCACAGCAGGAAAAATCTGATACAACAAGCAGTGCTGAAGTTGAAAAAAGTCCATCGACCGACTTGCAGGAACCACAATCCACTTCCGAAGATACAGAAGTACCTGAACCCCAGGAACGAAAGCTAAAGATGACGGTGGATGGACAGGAACTGGACGTAACCTTATATGATACCCCTGCCGCCAACGCGCTCTATGATCTGCTCCCGCTGACGCTGACTTTTGAGGATTTCAATAAAACAGAAAAAATCGCCTATCTGGAAACGCAGCTTCCCACAGAGGGAGAGCCGGATGAATTTGACCCAGACGTCGGCGATCTGTGCCTGTATGCGCCATGGGGAAATTTATCAATCTTCTATCAGGATTATCGCACTTCCAATGGTCTTATCTCTCTCGGACACCTTGATTCGGGCATGGATGTAATTGCAAATATGCAGGGCAATTTTTCTGTGACCCTTTCAAAAGATGAAAATTAAGATATTGACAGGAAAAGCCTTACTTTATCCCTCATCGGGACAAAGTAAGGCTTTTCTTTTTTGCAACTTCCGGTTATGCTCCCTCAAACTCTGCCAGACTTTCATAACTTGTCTAAACATAATCAGATGGCATACTCCCTCTTTGATGCTATATGGAGCGGAAAAGATGGATATTTTTCTTCCATCTGTGATTTTATGCCAGCTCACCCGCATACCATTTAACATGCAGAAGGGAGGGACCGTTCATAGAAATTTTCATGGTATTGCCAAAATCTCCACAAGGTAAAGCGCAGCTGCAAAAAGAGATTGCCAGATTTCATGCCGAACAAGCCAAAAAAATGATTGAACGGCTCCCCTGCCCCACCCAACAGAAGCTGGAGCTGCTCGACAGCGTTGTCCGACACCTTTCCGACAAGGAAAACAAACACTGAAAGTACATATCAAGAGCCGAAAAAACCGCCTGCACGTGTATCAAACACGCAAGCAGGCGGCTTTTTCATTATGATTCAGTTTCTCTTAAACGTTCAACAATCGTGGCCTTTGCTGCAAATCGGTAAATCATCAGCGGAACCAGTGCACCCAACAGTACAAATACTGGCAACAGCAGCAGAATCGGCATTACAGTAAAACGATATGTGAAGAACCAGAACATATTGCTCATGGTAATTCCCATCAACGGTCCTAAAATGAACGCCAGAAGCAGCGATAGAAATCCTGCTCCCAAAGCATAAAACAGGCCCTCATATACCAACATGGTTTTCAGCTGCTTTCCTGTCATACCAACCGATTGCAGCATCGCAAATTCTCGTTTTCGTGTAATAATGCCGGTGAGAATCGCATTAAAGAAGTTGAGAACTCCTACCAAGCCTACAATAAAGCTCAATGCTCCACCCAACAATAAAAACATGGAACGGAAGCTCTCAAATTCTGCAAGATAGGTCGCCTTGCTTTCATAATCAAACTGTGGATTTACATTGTTGGTGTAATCAGAAAGGAAAGCTTCCATCTGATCGTTTGCATCGTCCGTCGTATCAAACGCATAGTACATGATGGTATCCGTTTGGGTGTCCTGAATAAAGGTCTGGTCATTGAGCACAAACTCATCGCTGCCATAATACCGGTAATCGAGTGGACTTGGCACAGACACCAAAGCTACCACTGTATAGTCAACATCCCGCCATTTTGCAGCCCGTGATGCCCAGACATCTGTGTCTGGATTTGGAATATCATCCCACGATCCATAGACTTCTCCTGTATTGGGATTGTAATATTCCAGTTCTTCCACATACCGCAGAGTTACGGTATCGCCGAGCTTTGCCCAATGCGAATCCATGATGGGATCGCCGTAATCATCCTCACTATATACCGCCGCAATATAGCGTCCACCTGGTTCATACAGTTTGGAAAGGTCGCCTTCCAAAACCTTCAGGTGATCCAGAGCAAAGCTTTCCATTCCATAGACCTGAGCGTTGTCGGTAAGGAGGCCGTCCTCTGTTTTGGGTTCTGACTGGACAAGACGGTCCAATTCTTCTTTGCTGTACCACTGCTTCCGCATCTGACGGTAATAATCTTCCGAAACAAATTCCTGAATGACGCTGGTTTTTCCATACACCCTTGCCCCATCGGTGATACCTCCCTGAGCGACAACTTCATCAATGACTTCCTGTGGGAGAGGGCTGTCCGCGGAAAAATGCTGACCGGCACCTATCTGGAAATAGGCCGCATCTGCCAGGATGAAATCCGTAGCCACAAAATGAGACAGGTATTTATCCATATCAAATCCCTTGGTAAAGGTAACGGTAAGATTCAGTAACACGACTGCCAAAGACAAGGAGATCACCGTGATCCATGTCTTTCCTCGGCTGCGTCCCAGGTTTGCTTTTGCCATGGAAAGAAGAGAAACTGTCCCTGTCGATTTTCTGGTTTTTCTCTTCACATTCATACCTTCTGTATAGCGTACCGCTTCCACCGGAGAAACTTTTGCTGCCATTTTCCCTGGACGGCGGCAGGAAATAAGCACTGTAAACAGAGCAAACAGTGCTGACACAACAAAGATCAGCGGTCGTGCAGAGACCATATTCACAATTCCATCCAGTTGGGCGATAATGAGCGGTGTTAAGGCAGCACCTGCCAGCCATCCACCCACTAATCCCAAAGGAATCCCCAGCAGGCTCAGGATGATTGCCTGCTGACGGATCATCTGCATCAGCTGGCGCGGCGTTGTACCGATCGTTTTCAGCAGCCCATAGAATCGAATATCGTTGGCAACAGAAATTTGAAATACGTTGTAAATAATGAGATAACCGGTAAAAATAATCAGCAATAAAACTGCTGCAATCATCAGCACCGTCATAGGGTCTATGTTATCTGCCAGCTGAGAAGCGCTGTATCCCCAGTTGACGCCCGTAGCCACATAATTATCCCCATCCATGCGGCTTTCATTCTGATAGCCGTGATTGCTCAGTACCTGCTGCATATTTTTTTCAATGTTCCAGGCATTATGAAACATCACGTCCAGATTCCAGGTTCCGGTTATCCCATCCTTTGCCTGACCTGGAACCAATCCTGTTTCCTGATAGATAGCTTCTGCACGGCTTAGCGGGATCAGAACATGGTTTGCTACGATCGCTTCATCATATTCCCACCAGCCGCAGAGGGTAAAGGTCTGGGTCGTTTCCTTGCCATCCACATCAAACGTTATGGTAAACTCTGCTCCAAGCTCCGGTTCAACGCCTAGCAGCTCCAAAACTCTTGTGTCGGTTGCCGCTTCATTGGTTCCTTCTTTTGGCAGGCTGCCTACAATCGGATCACAGTACATCCAATGTGCCTGCACAGCATCGGAATAGCCTACTTCGACATGAGATTTATTAAAAGGGACTTCCGACGGCATTCCTACAAATCTGCGCAATCCCCATTGTTTAATCAGCGGGTCTTCTTTGAGCTCCTCAAACTGCTCCTCGGTCAGATATTTGAAGGTGCCATGGCTCCAACCGCCGCATTGACGAAAGTTGGATTGCTGAAAGCCATCATTGATGGAAAGTGCAATCGTAAATAACGAAGTAAACAGCAATGTCGTCAGAGCGATCGCAAAAACTGCAATCAGATTTCTGGTTTTAGCTGCCCGAAACTGTTTGAAACTCAAAGTTCGGATGCAGCGTTTATTTTTTACCTTCATACCCGCACCTCCTTAACGATGTTCCACAATTTTGCCATCCTCGATGCGGATGATGCGGTCTGCAAGCTGGGCAATCTCTTCATTGTGTGTAATCATCACAATCGTCTGCGCATATTTTTGGCTTGTCACTTTCAAAAGTCCCAGTACATCCTGACTTGTTTTGGAGTCCAGATTTCCGGTAGGCTCATCCGCAAGAATGATTGCCGGCTTGGACGCCAAAGCTCTTGCAATCGCAACACGCTGCTGCTGACCACCGGAAAGATTATTCGGAAGGTTTTTCAGCTTACTCTCAAGTCCCAATGTTTCAATGATACTGTCAATGTACGCCGCGTCCGGAATCTTTCCATCCAGCTGGACCGGAAGGACGATGTTTTCATATACATTCAAAACGGGAACCAGATTGTAATTCTGGAAAACAAAACCAATCTTTCTGCGGCGGAAAATGGTCAGTGCTTCATCCTTTAAAGAAAATATCTCTTTGCCATCCACAGTCACACTGCCGGAAGTTGGTCGGTCCAATCCACCCAACATATGCAGCAAGGTGGATTTTCCGGAACCAGATGTACCAACAACTGCAACAAATTCCCCTTTTTCTACCGAAAAATTCACGCCATTGAGTGCATAAACGGCATTTTCGCCCGAGCCATAAATCTTTGTGAGGTCTTTTGCCTGTAAAATATTCATAAACTTACTACCTCCAATAAAAAATCTGTATGCAGTTTTTGTTCCTGCATACAGATCATAGCACACAATTCTTTCCACAATCTTTCAAGCTGGGATTCAATTCTTACAGTTTTGCAAGATTTCAGCTTATCTCGGAAGAAATACAGAAAAAGTAGAGCCTTTTCCCTTCTGAGAGATCAGCTTGATGTATCCGCCTTCACCGGAAATGATCTCCCTTGCAAGATAAAGCCCAATACCAACTCCTTCATCTTCACGGACTGTTTCTGAACGATAGAATCGAGCAAAGATTTTCGGCTGTTCCGACTCTTCAATGCCAATTCCGGTATCCGTCACATCAATGCGGGTAAACAGTTCATATTCCATCGCTCTCAGGGTAACACTGCCGCAAGCTGTATATTTGATCGCATTTTCGATGAGATTCCCTAAGGCTTCTGCTGTCCATTTGCGGTCAAAGGTTGCCCGCGCTTCGGTGGCAATGAGTTGTAACTGCAATCCTTTCTTCTGGGCTTTGGACAGGTACTGTCTCTGAATCTCTTCCAGCATCGGCCCGACTGCTTGCTGTCTGGGAGACAAGGTCAAAATACCATTCTCCAATCGGGAGAGCTTTACCAGGGAGTCGATCAGGAACCGCAGCTTTTCTGTCTGCTGCTGGATTATGTGGATATTGGAGCGCATCTCCTCCGACAAGTCTTGCTCTGCGATCAATTCACTGTAAAGCAAAAGATTAGCAATCGGCGTTTTCGTCTGGTGCGAAATATCGGCAATCAGTGTTTTTATCTTATCCTTCTCCACCTTCACATTCTGAGCAGAAATCGCGGAGGAAGACAGATAATTGGCAAATTTGGTTTCCAGTGCCGACAAACGGCTCTCATCAAACTGTGTTTCCGAGTAGGTGCCCTCCATCGCTGTGTCCAGCATCTTTTCGATGGTGTCCATCGTTTTTTTCGTTTTTCGGTAATTGATATAAATTACCAGCAGTGTCGCCAGGACACAGAGCAGCACCACCATCCAAATCCAATTATTCATGCTTTTTTCCCCACATATATCCAATCCCATAAACGGTTTGAATCTGCTTCTGTGCGCCCAGCTTATCACGAAGCCGCTTGATGGTCACAGAGAGCGCATTTTCATCGACATATTCTGCACCATCTGTCCAGATGCGGTCAACCAAATCAGCGCGAGGCATCACATTTCCCTGATTCTCTACAAGCAAGCGAAGGAGCTTTTGTTCTGTCTTGCTGAGTTCTATCGGCACTCCATCTTTGGAAAACTGCATCCCATCAAAGTTAAACAGAAAGCCGTCGATTTGAAAGATTTTTGCGCTGGATACAGCCACATTTTTACGCAGCTGTGTATTGACTCTCGCCCGCAAAACCGACAAAGAAAACGGCTTTGTGATGTAGTCATCTGCGCCCTGTTCCAGTCCCGCTACAATATCCATGTCCGTATCATTTGCTGTCAGCAAAATGACCGGACGCACCGGATCAGCAGCCTTTAGTTCTTGCAAAAAGTCCAAGCCGCTGCCATCCGGCAGATTGATATCCAGAAGCACCAGCGACACGCTGCCGCAAAGCAGTTGTTCCCGTGCTGTTTTCAAGTTCAGGCAGGAGATGACCTGTCGATTTTCTGATTTTAAAGCACGACACAACCCTTGATTTAACCCCATATCATCCTCTATAATTAAAATCTGTTCCATACGCTCCTCCGATCTGTGCTGTTCTTATTCCAAAGCACACCGTCAGCTTTTACCATTAGATATTTTTTATTTTTTGAAAGAAGAACGATGCGATATCCGCAGCATCAGCTGGATTTTCTTCAGACAACCACACGATTGCCGTATTGAAAAGCGCTCCGGTATACATATACAGTTTGTATTTTTCGATGGAAGAAGATGGCATTGTTCCCTCGATGCTTTCATGAAAGCGATTGATCTCCTCCAGAATTGCCATTGCAAATCCGGAATGGTACAAATCCAAAATATACTTTCTATATTTCCGAAAGTAAGAAAAGCTTAAGACTACATTGTCGTAGGAATAAAGTCCTGTGGGATCTTCCTTCATCTCACTCCGGAACAGCTCCAAAACATCCCGAATCAATGTGACCAGAACGTCCTCTTTAGAATCGTAGTTTCGATAAAAAGAAGCTCTGGCAACTCCGGCACCCTTTACCAGCTCAGTAACGGTAATGTCGGAAAGGCTCTTTTTCTGCATGAAACGAAACAGTGTATTGATAATATTTTCTTTTACCCTCAGATTTTCTTCCCTGCGCTTATCCACAAATCCTTGCTCCTTTTATCATGTGAGACATAACAAGCCATATTGTCTCAGGTATAGGAATTGATGTCATCCCAATAATGTGATACACTTGTCTCATATTTTATCATATATTTTTATGATGTCAATGGAGGTAAGCGCATGCCAGATTATTGCTTGAGTTGTTGTTCTGCCGTAGATTTGACTCCTAAGCAGATGGAACAAAGAAACATCCATTATGTATGCTTTCAATATACAGTCGATGAAGAAGTATATGCTGATGATATGGGCGTTTCTATGTCATCGGAAGAATTGTTTGAACGCATGGCACACGGAGCAAAAACAAAAACCTCACAGATCAGTGTCGCACGATACATCCAATACTTTGAGCCGTTTTTGAAGGAAGGCATGGATATCCTCCATGTCACCCTGTCATCCGGTATTACCGGAACCTATAATTCTGCTTGTGTAGCCAGATCAGAACTGTTGGAACACTATCCGGAGCGAAAGATTTTGATTGTTGATTCCCTTGCGGCATCCAGCGGCTACGGCTTATTGATGAATGCCCTGGCAGATCAGCGCGATATGGGAAAAAGCATCGAAGAAGTGTATGCCTGGGCGGAAGAAAACAAACGCTATCTGCATCACTGGTTTTTCTCCACCGATCTCTCGTTTTATGTGCGCGGCGGAAGAATCTCCCGAACTGCTGGTGCTGTCGGCACTATGCTGAGCATTTGCCCTTTGCTTAATGTGGACAAAGAGGGACATTTGATTCCAAGAGAAAAAATCAGAGGAAAAAAGAAGGTCATCCAGCGAATTGTGGAACAGATGGAGCTCCACGCTCAGGATGGACTGGATTATCATGGAAAATGTTATATCTCTCACTCCACATGTCTGGAGGATGCCCAAAAGGTAGCGGCAATGATAGAAGAAAAATTTCCTAACCTGGATGGAAAAGTAGAAATCTTTCCAATAGGAACTACCATCGGAAGCCATACCGGACCTGGAACAGTGGCTCTGTTCTTCTGGGGAGATTTGCGAAACAACTAATACTACGATAGAGGTAATGAATATGAAAATTGCGATTGCAACCGATACAAACAGCAGCATGACACAAAAACAGGCAGAAGAACATGGTATCTATCTTCTGCCTATGCCGGTTATCATTGATGGAGAAACCTATCTGGAAGGAGTAAATATTGATAACGCACAGCTGTACAACGCTATGAAAGAACACCGCGATATCTCCTCCTCACAGCCTTCTCCAGGCCAGCTGATCGAATTCTGGGAAAACATCTTAAAAGATGGATACGATCAAATCGTCTACATCCCGATGTCCAGCGGATTAAGCAATTCCTGCCACAACGCTATTCAATTTTCGACAGATTATGATGGAAAAATTCAGGTTGTGGACAATCACAGAATCTCTCTGACACAGGAAGCTTCTGTTTTGAGCGCACTCTTGCTAGCACAGCAGGGACTTACCGCGGAAGAAATCAAAAACTATCTGGAAGAGCGTGCCTACCAGGCCAGCATTTATATCACCGTAGATTCTATGGAATACCTAAAAAAAGGCGGACGAGTCACTCCGGCTGCCGCTGCTTTTGCAAGCGTTTTAAACTTAAAACCGATTTTGACTATTCAGGGAGACAAGCTGGATACCTATGCCAAAGCCCGCGGCATGAAGCAGGCAGAGGAAAAAATGATTGAAGCGATCAAACAGGACAGACTGACACGGTTTGCAGATGTTCCCGACCATCAGCTTCGCATCGAAACAGCAGGCACCTTTGAAAATGAGGAAAAATCCGAGCAATGGAGACAAATGGTACAAAACGCATTCCCTTCTATTCCTGTCTCCTATGTTGACCTTCCATGCAGTATCGCCTGCCATGTTGGAATCAATGCGGCCGGAACTGCTATCATGAAAAAAGAAGCAATATAAAATCCCTAAAAATAAGCTGTCACCCCATACGGGATGGCAGCTTATCTGTTTTATGGGGAGATATCAGGGTCACCAAGCCCTTTATTTTTCACAGGCATCAATTCCGTTAAGATAGAATTGCATTTTCAATACATCTGCTTGCATAGGTCGCAAACTTGGTGCCTTTGCTGCTATTAAAACTGGACACGGCCTTAATCAAGCCGATTGTGCCGATCGAAATCAGGTCCTCCTGATCGCGGTAGCTGGCGTAGTATTTTTTGATGATATGCGCCACCAGCCGCAGGTTGTGTTCAATCAGCTCATTTTTCGCCTGTGTATCACCCTGTTCGATGCGCCGCAGGCAGTCCTCCTCCTCTTCGCGGGACAGCGGTTTTGGGAAAGAGCCGCTCCCTGTCACATGCAATGCCAGATAAATCATGTTGCACAAGGCAACCAAAACCATCGCAGAATACATCATCATTCCTCCTAACAAACTTCGCACAACGGCGTGATATCCTCAGATTATGCCAAAAGGATTCGGTTTTTGTTTGTCCACCCGATAGGAAGGCAAAAATTGCGCAAAAAAACACCATCCTGAGATGGTGTTTTTTATTGCAATTTTTAGAAGGAGGTTTGCAGGGCTGATTATCCTCCTGCTGCCGGAGAGAGCATGGGGTTTCAAAAGGGGTTTACCCCTTTCGCTGGAGGTCAAGGAACCAGGAGGTTCCTTGTGTGCTCTTTGTGAAACTTTCTTCACACAAGAAAGTTTCCGCGGGAGTGGGGCGCGTAGCCCCACAAATCATTTTCGCACAATGTTCGGAGAAGGGGCGTAGCCCCTCTCCTGCCTGCGCTAAGAAAGGAACAATTTTACAGAATGTGTGGGCGCAGGCCTTTGTAGGGAGGTTCCTGCAAGAACATTGCGGGCTTACGCAGCCCGCACCCGCGATTCCTTTCCTTTCACGAGGAAAGGAATCAAAGGCGTGCCAAAGAGGAGGTTTCCTCTTTGGAAACACCTCCTAGGGGCACATCCCCTCGGGAACTTTGCTCCGCAAAGTTCTCTCCCCCTGACTTCCCCATTCGCAAGAGGATATCAGGTATTGCTTCTACTGCTTCGGGCAGTAAGTGGGTAATTATTTTTTCTTCAGCGTCACACCCAAGCCGGTCAAGGCAACAACGGCAACAAGCATTGCCGCGGCTGCGGTGGTGGTTTCGCCGGTGGCTGGGTTGGGTTTGCCGGTATCCGCTGCCGGTGTGGTTGTTTCGGTTGCAGTTGCATTTTCCGCTTCGGATTTCTCTACGGATATCCGTATACTTTCATCTGCTTCGATGACATAATTTCCAAGCTCGTGCAGCGTCCATTCGGTGAGCATTCCTTCCGGTGGGAGCTGGTCGGGTGTGAGCGTCAGCTCGGTATCGCCATAGCGGAAGGTCGCGGTCAGGCTGCGCGCACGCAGTGCATTCAGCACGCTATCTGGAACGGCACGCGCACCCATGTTAATCGTTATCTCGCCGCCGCGCGGTGTGGCGTTGATACGGCGGGTCACCAGCTCCCAGAAGCTCGGCAGCGCGGTGTTGTCCTCGACAGGTGCATGTCCGCTGTTGTCGGTCTGCACCGTGTGGTCGGTGTCGGTTGGTGCGGTGGTTTCTGGGGTGGTCGGGTCGGTTGGCTGCGGTTGGGTCGGCTCGACCACCTTACAGGTAACCGTTCCACTGCCGTCCAAGGTTCCATTGTTGTACAGGGTGCCGATGCCGTCGATGGTACCGTTGTTATGGATAGCACCATCATTCTGGATGATACCATTGTTTGTGATGGTTCCCTCGTTGGTCATTGTCACGCCGGTCTGGATAGTCAGGGTTTTGCCCTGTTCAATGGTCAGCGTTTTGCCGTTTGGGATGGTAAAATCCTGGGTTGGGGCAGGATTGCCGTACACCTTGCCGCTGTCTCCCTGAAAAATCACACCGCTCCAATCACTGGTGTCATTGTCCTGAATATCACTGCCGCCAGAGCCACCGTTAGCAAAGATGACCGCATTGCCATCAGCGGAAAAGCTGCCGTCGGAGCCATACTGGCCGCCGCCGATGCCTGCACCATAGTCGCCGCCGGTCGCGGTGATGTCACCGCCACTGATGGTGATGGTGCCGCCGGAGCTGCCCCTGCCGCCGCCGACGCCCGCGCTATAAGTGCCACCGGTCGCGGTGACGCCGCCGCCGCTGATGATGATGGTGCCGCCGGTGCCGTTATAGCCGCCGCCGATGCCCGCGCCATTGCCGCCACCGGCCGCGGTGACTTCGCCGCCGTTGATTTTAATCGTGCCGCCGGTGCCGTTATAGCCGCCGCCGATGCCCGCGCCAAGACCGCCGCCGGTCGCTTTGACAACACCGCCGTTGATGGTGATATTGCCGTCGGAGCCATCCTTGCCGCCGCCGATGCCCGCGCCACTACCGCCGCCGTTTGCGCTGATTTCGCCGTCGTTAATGGTGATTTCGCCGCCGGAGCCATAGTTGCCGCCGCCGATGCCCGCGCCATTATCGCCGCCGTTTGCGCTGATTTCGCCGCCGTTGATGGTGATTTCGCCGCCGGAGCCATCCTTGCCGCCGCCGATGCCCGCGCCACAATAGTCGCCGGTCGCAGTGACTTCGCCGCCGTTGATTTTAATCGTGCCGCCGGAGCCGCCCTTGCCGCCGCCGATGCCTGCGCCGTCCCAGCCGCCGGTCGCTTTGACGACACCGCCGTTGATGGTGATCTTGCCACCGTTGCCGCCGGAGCCGCCGCCGATGCCCGCGTTGTTGTCAGTTACATTCTGGGCGGTCAGTGTGCCGCTGCCGGCGGACTGGGCATAGATGGTGAGGCTGTTTGGGTCCTCTACTCCGATGCCGCCGTTGACGGTGAGGTTGCAGCCGTCGGCTAAAATCAGATTGACATTGCCCTTGACGGTGACGCGCTGAGGACTATTCTCGCTACCAATGGTGATGTCGCCCTGTGCTACATACCAACCGCTACTCCACTCGGTATCGTCACCTGTAACCTGCGTGGCACTGACTTCTTTTTTATCGCCATTCTCGTCCAGATAGGTAACATTTACTGTACTTTTCGGCGCACCGTACAGCACTGGCTGGGCCGGCTTACCTTTGCAGGCGGACAGGTCTGCACCTTCTGCCGAGCAGACCGGACAGTCAGGGTTTTTGTTGTCCTCTGTACAGAGGACAACACAGGAGCACTGCTCCTGTGTGCCTG
>OWID01000064.1_pt1 | contig 55866 bp, 53 predicted proteins | sample 1732661 | NCBI WGS metagenome assembly OWID01 (sample SAMN05065739, study PRJEB22554) | human gut metagenome | biome: ENVO:2100002; feature: ENVO:00000062; material: ENVO:00002003 | host: Homo sapiens | place: USA
ACGAGATAGGCTCCGGTCTCGTGGGCTCGGAGATGTGTATAAGAGACAGGCGATGAACAATACCGCCAGCGGACCGCCGGCGCCGCTGCCGCCATCCAGAGTGGTGGAGCCCAGAGCGTTGGCGGCGTAGCCCACGGTCACCAGGGAGAACAGCACCATGGGCGGCGCCTGGAGGGCATAGCCGATGGCCACAGCCATGGCCGCGCCGCTCATGGCGGAGGCATAGCTGCCGGCAGTGACGAAAAATTCAATGCCCAGCTGGGTGCCCAGGGTATTGAGGATGGTGCCGATGAGCAGCGAGCAGAAAAGGCCCTGGGCCATGGCGCCCAGAGCGTCGATGCCGTATCGCTTGCCGGAGATGACGATGTTTTTGCGCTTTAAGAAGGCTTTGAACTGTTCCATGGGAAGCACCTGTTTCTCTATAAAATAAAATGTGGTATACAGGTGTCTTGACACCTGTATACCACATCATACTCGCAAAAGCACAGCCTGTCAACCCCGGATTTACCCCTCCAGCAGGACACCCAGCTCCCGCAGGGCGGCACGGACCCGCTCTGCGGCGGCCTCGTCGGGGCAGGAGAGAGTGTGCAGGTGGATACCACCGGTCAGGTCGGACAGGGGGCGGGCGTCAGAGCGGGCGCAGCGGTCCAGGAACTGGCGCACATCGTGGCGGCTGGAAAGCTGCAGCGAGCCGGTGAGCTGGCCGTAGACCGGGTGCTCCACGATCACGTCCAGCACAGTACAGCCCTCGTCCACCATGGCGTTGAGCTCTTCTTCCATGCCTGCGGCGCTGTGCTGGCAGGCGAAACGGCAGATGAGACCAGCAGCCTCCGGCAAGATCACATAGCCTCGCGGCGTGGCGGAGATGGCGTCTCCGGCGGCGCGCAGCAAGGCGATGTCGCCCACGATGATCTGGCGGCTGACGGAAAAGCGATTCGCCAGTACCGTGGCGCTGACGGGCTGGTCGGCATGCTGTAAGATTTCACGAATGGCCTGACGGCGTTGTTCCGCGTGCATAGGGATGCTCCTTTCACTGTCATGACAGCAGTATACCACACCCACGGAAAAATGCAAAGAAAAAGAAAACAGGGAGCGCACAGATTGTGCGCTCCCTGAGGAGGGGTCAACCGCCCAGATAGGCTTTTTTGATGGCGGAGCTCTCCAGCAGCTCCTTGCCGGTGCCGGAGGTGACGATCCGGCCGGTCTCCAGCACGTAGCCGCGATCGGCCACGGACAGGGCGGCCTGGGCGTTCTGTTCCACCAGCAAAATGGTGGTGCCTGCTGCGTGGAGGTTCTGGATGATCTCAAAGATCTGCTCCACCAGAATGGGAGCCAGGCCCATGGAGGGCTCATCCAGCATCAGCAGTTTGGGGTGGCTCATAAGCGCCCGGCCCATGGCCAGCATCTGCTGCTCGCCGCCGGAGAGGGTGCCGGCGATCTGGCGGCGCCGCTCCATCAGACGGGGGAAGAGCTGGAAGATCCGATCCAGATCGGTGTTCAGCGTGGCGCCGGACTGGGTATAGGCGCCCATTTCAAGGTTCTCCTGCACGGTCATCTGCAAAAAGACTCGGCGTCCCTCGGGCACCAGCGCAAGGCCCCGGGAGACGATCTTGTGGCTGGGGACTTTGCTCAGGGACTCGCCCATAAAGGTGACAGAGCCGCTGCGGTTGTGGAGCAGGCCCGCCACAGTGTTCAGCGTGGTGGACTTGCCGGCACCGTTGGCGCCGATCAGCGTCACGATCTCGCCCTGATTGACCTCGAAGGAGATGCCCTTGACGGCATGGATGCTGCCGTAATAGACGTTGATGTCGTCTACTTTCAAAATCGTTTCCATGCTCACGCCTCCTTCTGCTTGCCCAGATACGCCTCAATGACGGTGGGATTGGATTGGATCTCTTCGGCGGTGCCCTTGGCGATGACCTGGCCGAAGTTCAGAACGCAGATGCCTTCGCAGATGCTCATGACCAGGTTCATGTCGTGCTCAATGAGCATGATGGCGATCTGGAAGGTGTCCCGGATCTTGACGATGTTTTCCATCAGCTCCGCCGTCTCAGAGGGGTTCATGCCTGCGGCGGGCTCATCCAGCAGCAGCAGGCTGGGATTGGTGGCCAGGGCACGGACAATCTCCAGACGGCGCTGGGCGCCGTAGGGCAGGGAGCCGGCCTTGAAGGAGGCCATCTGCTCCATGTCGAAGATGGACAAAAGCTCCATAGCCCGGTCGTGGGCGGCCCGCTCCTGCTTCCAGTAGCTGGGCAGACGGAGCACGCCGGCCAGGGCGGAGTAGCGGGTCTGGTTGTGGAGGCCGATCTTCACGTTGTCCTCCACGCTCAGGTTGTTGAAAAGCCGGATGTTCTGGAACGTACGGGCGATGCCCATGCGGTTGATCTGCGCGGTGGTCTTGCCGGCGGTATCCAGGCCGTCCAGCAAAATGGTGCCGCGGGTAGGCTGATAGACCTTGGTCAGCAGGTTGAAGATGGTGGTCTTGCCGGCACCGTTGGGGCCGATGAGACCGGCGATCTCCGTGCGGCCGATGGTCAGGTTGAAGTCATTGACCGCCTTCAGGCCGCCGAAGTCGATGCCCAGGTGGCTGCACTCCAGAATGGGGGATTTGTCCACGTCACGCTCGGGAACGATGGCCCGGCTGGGCACCGGCACCATCTTGCCTTTTTCAAACTGTTTAGCCATTGTTGGCGGCCTCCTTTCTGCTGCCGGGGATGGCGCGGCCCAGCAGTACGCGGCAGCGCTCGTTGTTGGTGGCCAGCATCACCAGGATCAGCACGATGGCGTACACCAGCATCCGGTAGTCGGAGAACGCACGCAGCAGCTCGGGCAGCACGGTCAGCGCCGCAGCGGCGATGAGAGAGCCCCAGATGTTGCCCAGGCCGCCCAGCACCACGAACACCAGGATCAGAATGGAGGTGTTGAAGTTGAACTTGGTTGCCTGGAGAGAGGAGAAGTTCAGGCCGTACAGGGCACCGGAGGCGCCCGCCAGGGCGGCAGAGGTGACGAAGGCCATGAGCTTGTACTTGGTGACGTTGATGCCCACGCTCTCGGCGGCGATGCGGTTGTCCCGCAGGGCCATGATGGCCCGGCCGGCCCGGCTGCGCACCAGGTTCAAAACCACCACCAGCGTCAGCATCACCAGAATGAATCCGGCGGTGAAGGTGGCGATGGTCTTGGTGCCGGCAGCGCCCTGGGCACCCTTGATGATCTCCAGACCGCCCTCGGCAAGGCCCAGGTCGGCGATGGACATGTTGCCGGTGAGGTTGAACGCCACGTGCAGGCCGTTTTCATCGTAGCCCACCAGCAGGCAGTTGACCAGATCCTTGATGATCTCGCCGAACGCCAGCGTCACGATGGCCAGATAGTCGCCCCGCAGACGGAGCACGGGCATGCCCACGATGAAGCCAGCGGCGGCGGCGAAGATCGCGCCCACCACCATGGCCACGGCCAGGCGCACGGGAGCGAAGGGGATCACGTTCTGCAGGCTCATGGCGGTGACGATGCCGGAGAAGGCACCCACGCTCATGAAGCCCGCGTGGCCCAGGCTCAGCTCGCCCAGGATGCCCACAGTCAGGTTCAGGGAGACGGCCATGGACATATAGCAGCAGATGGGCACCAGCTGGCCGGTCAGGGAGCGGGAGAGGAAGCCGCCGCTCTGCAGCAGGCTGATGACGATAAAAGCGATGATGACGCCCAGATAGGTGGCGAAATCCGTCCGGGTGGACCGCTTCAGTTTACCAAGCTTTTTCATTGGACCACCTCACACTTTCTCGGGCACATACTTGCCCAGAAGACCTGCGGGCTTCACCAGCAGCACCACGATCAGCACGGCGAACACGATGGTGTTGGCCAGGTTGGTGGAGATATAGGCCTTGGCCATGGACTCGATGATGCCCAGCAGCAATCCGCCCAGGAACGCGCCGGGGATGGAGCCGATGCCGCCGAACACGGCTGCGGTGAAGGCCTTGATGCCGGGCATGGAGCCGGTGGTGGGCATCAGGGTGCCGTAAGAGGAGCACAGCAGCACGCCGGCGATGGCCGCCAGGGCGGAGCCGATGGCAAAGGTGGTGGAAATGGTGAAGTTGACGTTGATGCCCATGAGCTGGGCGGCGCCCTTGTCCTCGGAGCAGGCCCGCATGGCCTTGCCCATCCGGGTCATGCTGGTGAACATGGTCAAGCCCACCATGATGACCAGGCACGTCACCACCGTCAGGATGGACACGTAGGAGATGGAGAGCTGACCGTTAAACAGGCTCAAAGAGCCGGTGACCACGGGGGAGTAGACCTTGGGAGCCGCGGACCAGATGAGCATGGCGGCGTTTTGCAGGAAATAGCTCACGCCGATGGCGGTGATGAGCACAGCCAGGGAGGGGGCGCTGCGCAGGGGCTTGTAGGCAAGACCCTCGATGACCACGCCCAGCACGGTGCACACCACCATGGCCAGCAAAATGGCAGGGATGCTGGGGATCCCCAGGTAATTCATGGCGCAGTAGGAAATGTAGCCGCCTACCATGATCACGTCACCGTGGGCGAAGTTCAGCATTTTCGCAATGCCGTAGACCATGGTGTAGCCCAGGGCGATGATGGCATAGACGCTTCCCAGGCTGATGCCGCTGATCAAATAGGAGAGAAATTCCATCAGGAAACACCTCTTTTTCTTCTCTTTTCTATTCTATGGCAGAAATACGGGCAGCAGCGGCGCTGCCGCCCCTGTTTCCACCATAGAACCCGGGAAGGGCTGCCGGTGATCCGGCAGCCGCTTCCCTGCGGTTGCTGTCAGGGGAAAACAATGCGTAGGGGGAAATTACTGGGGCAGGACGTACACGCCGTTCTCGATGACCACGGCCATGGGAGCCTTGGAAACGGTGCCGTCAGCGGACCAGGTCATGCTCTGGCCGGTCAGACCGTCATAGGAGATGGTGGTCATGGCACCGACCATGGCCTCGCAGATGTCGGTGGAGGACATGTCAGAGGTGCAGCCGGCAGCTTCCAGAGCGGCCTTGACGATGTACACGGCGTCATAGGCGTCGGCGGCGAACTGGTTGGGGATGTCACCGAACTGCTCCTGATAGGTCTTGACGAAGTTCTGGGTCTTCTCGTCCTCAGCGTCGGCAGAGAAGGGAGTCAGCAGCATGACGCCCTCGGCCAGGGAGGCGTCGAAGCCCTCCAGAGTCAGGATGCCGTCCATGCCGTCCACGCCGAAGAAGGTGGGAGCGTAGCCCATGGCGTTGGCCTGGTTGAGGATAACGGAAGCCTGCTGATAGTAGATGGGCAGGAACAGCAGGTCAGCGCCGGCGGCCTGGGCACCGGTCAGCTGCACGGAGAAGTCGGTGGCGGTGTCGGCGGTGAAGGTGCCCTCGTAGACAACGCTCAGGCCCTTGGCGCCGGCCTCGGTCACGAAGGTATCCCGGATGCCCTGGGAGTAGGGATCGTCGTTGCGGTAGATGATGGCGATCTTGGCGTCAGCCATGTTCTCGGCCATGTAGTCAGCGGAGCCGGTGCCCTGGTTGGGGTCGGTGAAGCAGACCTGGAACACGTTGTCCTTGCCGGCGATGATGTCGGTGGAGGAGCCGGAGGGAGTCAGCATAAAGGTGCGATCAGAATAGGCCACGTCCGCCACGGAGATGGAGGCGCCGGAGGTGGTGGGACCCACCAGGACCTGCATGCCCCAGTCCATCAGGTTGTTGTAGGCGTTGACGGAGGTCTCGCCGTCTGCCACGTCGTCCTCGCTCTTGATCTCGAACTGGATGTCGCCGCCGGCAGCGTTGATCTCGTCCACGGCGATCTTGGCGCCGTTGGCCACGGCCTGGCCGTAGATGGCATTTTCACCGGTCAGAGGGCCGATGGTGCCGATCTTGAAGGCGCCGGTGGTGGTGGATTCCTTTTCGCCGCAGGCGGTGAGCCCGGCGACCATAGCCAGAGCCATGGCAAAACATGCAAACTTCTTGTTCATCTTCTTTTCTCCTTTACCAGTCGATATTATACAAAAAAGCGGCTCCGCCCATGGGCGGAACCGCTTTACTGTATCAAAACAGCAATGTGCGCTTTCGCGGCATGGGGGGTAAAATCCCAACCAACAATACTACCAGCAGAACCAGGTTCAGCAGGGAAATGCCTGCAACCAGAATGTTTACCAGGCATACCAGGGCAATAATAATAATGGACGCCATAATAATGGCGTCCAGAATCACACGGATGGCAGTATGAGAGGCACAATGAGCGCAGAAAGAAGCGGCCTCTGCCTGATGGGCAGACGCACCCTGAGACATCGCATGAGAAGAATACATAGCGTACATCATGGTGCCGGCTCCTTTCTGCAAGATTGCCTGGAAATTACTTTTTATTGTACTCATTCAAAGGACTAAAGTCAATGCGCTGTTTGCCGTCAAAACACACAGAAAACAGCGGAGCAGAATCGGGATTATTTACAAAAAATTCAAAAAAGGAGAGGGACAAACAAAAATTAGTTGCGCATATCAACAAAAATTAATTGACTTGCAGGAGGGATGTGCTATGATGGGAACAGGAAAAAAATTGTTTCCGTAAACGTTTGAGCAGAGGGGGGATGGTCGTGCGGACTGTGCTGGGATATCTGAAGCCCTACCGGCTGCGGGTGGCGTGCGGGGTACTCATCAAGTTTGCGGCGGCGGTGCTGGAGCTTATTCTGCCGCTGCTGCTGGCCCATGTGATCGACGATCTGGTGCCGCTGGGGGACATGGGGCCCATCTGGCGGACGGGCGCAGTCATGGCGGCGGTGGCGTTCGGCGCCATTGGCTGCAACATCACGGCCAACCGCATGGCCGCGTGGGTTTCCATGGAGATGACCCGCACTCTGCGGCGGGACCTCTACGAGCAGACGGTCCGCCTTTCCTGCGCGCAGATGGACCGTTTTTCCGTGTCCTCCCTGGTCTCCCGGCTGACCAACGATACCTACAATGTCCATCAGATGGTGGATAAGGTGCAGCGGGGCGGCATCCGGGCGCCCATGCTGGTGCTGGGCGGGCTGACGCTGACGTTTTTGCTGGAGCCGGTGCTGGCGCTGGTGCAGCTGTGCGTCTGTACCGCCACGTTTTTCACCATTTACCGGGTGACCCGCCGGGGCATCCCCCGCTATGCCGCCTCCCAGGCGGCGGTGGACACGGTGGTGCGCATCATCCGGGAAAATGCCTCCGGCGTCCGTGTGATCAAGGCGCTGGGCTGCCAGGGACGGGAGCGGCGGCGGTTCGACGAAGCCAATGCCGCGGCCCGGGACCGGGAGTCCGGCGCCGGCGGGGTCATGGCGGCAGCCAACCCCACCACAGATTTCCTTTTAAATGTGGGACTCATTCTGGTGGTGCTGGTCGGTGCGCTGCGGGTCCAGGAGGGGCGGATGGCCTCCGGGCAGATCGTGGCATTTTTGTCCTATTTCACCCTGATCCAGACGGCCACTCTGGGGGTTTCCAAGACGTTTTTGCGCATCAGCAAGGGTGCGGCCTCTGCTCGCCGCATCGAGCAAGTGCTGCGTGCTCCCATGGATCAGCCGGTGATTGCGTCGGAAGCGGAGAGCAGCGCGGAGCTTGGTATGCAGGACGTCTCCTTTTCCTATCTGGGGGTGGAGCAGGATCTCAGCGGCGCCTCCTTTGCCATCCGGCGGGGGCAGACGCTGGGTATCCTGGGCCCTACCGGCAGCGGCAAGACCACCCTGGTGAGCCTGCTGCTGCGGCTGTACGACGCGGATGAGGGCACCGTGTGGGTCGGCGGCGCGGATGTGCGCACCCGGCGGCGCCGGGAGCTGTCTGACCGCTTCGGCGTGGTGTTCCAGAACGACACGCTCCTGGCGGGCACCGTTTATGAAAACATCTCCTTTTTGCGGGATCTGCCCCGGGAGGAGGTGGAGCGGGCGGCCAGAACGGCTCAGGCCTGGGAGTTTATCGCCGGCATGCCCGGGGGACTGGACGCGGCGGTGGAGCTGCGGGGCGCCAACCTCTCCGGCGGTCAGCGCCAGCGGCTGCTGGTGGCCCGGGCTTTGGCGGGGCGTCCGCCGGTGCTGGTGCTGGACAGCGCGGACAGCGCTCTGGACTACCGCACCGCCTCCGCCCTCCACGCTGCCATCCGCCGGGAATTTCCGGATATCACACTGGTGGTCATCTCCGAGCGGATCGCCTCGTTGCGCCGGGCGGATCACATCCTGGTGCTGGAGGAGGGGCGCATCACCCACCAGGGCAGCCATGAGGAATTGATGAAGCACTGTCCGCGCTACGGTCGCATGGCCCAGCTGCAAATGGGGGAGGAGGCCGTATGATCCGAAAGAAACGAACGGTATGGCGCCGCCTCTGGCCGTTCCTGCGGCCCTATGGAACCCGCTTGGGACTGCTGACGGCGCTGCTGGTGGTCAACAATCTGCTGACGCTGTGCATCCCCATGCTCTCCGGCTGGGCGGTGGGCGCGGTGGGTACGGAACCAGGTGCGGTGGACTTCGCCGCGGTGGGGCGCAACTGCGCCGGGATGCTGGTGTGCTGCGCGGGGGCGTCCGGGCTGAACTACCTGATCTCCTCCCGGCTCATTCGCCTGGCCCAGTCCGTGTCCTACGATCTGCGCCGGGCGGCCTTTGACCGCCTCAGTGAGCTGCCGGTGGAGTATTTCGATACCCATCCCGCCGGAGATCTCATCAGCCGTATCTGCTACGATGTGGACACAGTGAACGCCACGCTTTCCACAGATCTTTTGCAGATCGCCACCAGCTTTTTGACGGTGGGGGGCTCCTTTATCATGCTGCTGCTCCTTTCGCCCAGGCTGTCGCTGGTGTTTTTCGTGACGGTGCCGCTGTCCGTGGTGCTGACCCGCTTTCAGATGCGGCGTATCCAGCCGCTGTACCGCCGGCGCTCCAAAGCACTGGGGGCGCTGAACGGCTTCGCGGAAGAGCGCATGGGCTGCCGTCAGGCCATGCGGGTCTACGGAGTGGAGGAGGCGGACCTGAAGCAGTTTACGGTATTCAATGAATCTGCGTCCCGGGCCTATTACGAGGCGGACCGGGCCAGCGTGGCGCTGGGGCCGTCGGTGAATTTCATCAACAATCTGTCCCTGGCGGCCATCAGCGTATTCGGCGCCCTGCTCTATCTGCAGGGAGGGCTGCCCCTGAGCGCCCTGGCCTCCTTTGTGCTCTATTCCCGCAAGTTCTCCGGCCCCATCCGGGAGGCGGCAGATCTGCTGGGGGAGCTGCAGGCCAGCGTGGCTGCGGCGGAGCGGGCGCTGGAGCTGATCGCCCAGCCCACGGAGACGGAGGACAAACCGGAGGCGGTGGAGTGCACGCATCTGCGGGGAGACATCCGATTTACACGTGTGTGGTTTGGGTATGACCCCCAAAAGCCGGTGCTGCGGGACTTTACCGCCCATATCCCCGCAGGGTCGCTGGTGGCGGTAGTTGGCTCTACCGGCGCTGGCAAGACCACGTTGGTGAGTCTGCTGCTGCGGTTCTATACGCCCCAGCAGGGCACTATCACCATCGATGATGTGCCCATTGGGCAGTATCGCCGGGACAGCCTGCGCCGCCGCCTGGCGCTGGTCATGCAGGATACCTGGCTCTTCGGCGGCACCATCGCCGAAAACATTGCCTACGGCGCGCCGAATGCTACACGGGAGGAGATCGTCCAGGCGGCCAAGGCCGCACGAATCCATCGCTACATCGTGTCCTTGCCGGAGGGGTACGACACAGTCCTTGCCGACGAGGGGGCCGGCGTTTCCAAGGGACAGCGGCAGCTGATGGCCATTGCCCGGTGTTTTCTGACGGATGCGGACATCGTGATTCTGGATGAGGCTACCTCCAATGTGGACACAGAGACGGAGGGGGCCGTCAGCCAGGCCATGGCGGAGCTGCGGCGAGGGCGCACCTGCTTTGTGATCGCCCACCGGCTGGCCACCATCCGGGGTGCCGACCGGATTTTGGTGCTGGAAAACGGCGCCGTGGCCGAGTCCGGTACCCATGAGACGCTGCTGGCACGCAACGGTATCTATGCTGCCCTGTATGCTGCCCAGTGGGCCCGGGAAGATCTTTGAGACACAGGGCACGGAGAAAAAGAAAAAAGAGCCGGAGAGGCAATTGCCTCTCCGGCTCTTTTACCGTCTTGTTTGTATGGGACGGAAAGAATCAATAGCACTTGCGGTAGATGGCCTCTTCGCTCTCCAGATCGAAGGGATAGTAAGCGTTGGTCATCAGGCGCTGCTGGTTGGCCTCGACGGACAGGGGGAAGGCCTTGAAGTCGGCCTCGGTGAAGCCGCAGTCACGCAGGGGACGCAGAGGCAGGATGCGCTGGAGCAGGGCGTTCATCTCGGGAATGGCGTCCTCCACCTTGCAGCCCAGGATGCTGGCAACCAGCTTCTTGAACTTCATGATCTCGCCGGTGGGGTTCTTCTCATCATAGTAGTCCATGATGGCGCCGAAGAGCATGTAGTTGCTCTCGCCGTGAGGCACATGATAGGTGCCGCCCAAGGGGAAGCTCATGCCGTGGACGGGGCCGCAGCCGGCCTTCAGGAAGGCGATGCCGGCGTAGAAGGAGGCGGTGACGAACTCGTCCATATACTCGAAGCGGGCGTCCTGGCCCTTCTCGTCCAGCAGCTTGAAGCCCTTGAGGATCATGTCCATGGCCTTCTCGCTGAAGAGCTCAGAGGTGATGGTCTTGCGGTGGGGGCTCAGGAAGGACTCGGTGGCGTGGACCAGCGCGTCGATGGCGGAGCAGGCGAAGGGCTTGTAGGGCAGGGTCTTGAGGAGGTCGGGGATCAGGCACACCTTGTTGGGGATGATGTCATCGGACACCAGGCCCAGCTTGGTCTCGCCGCCGGTGAGCACGCCGTCCTTCTCGTCCTTAACGATGGCCACGGAGATGTTGGTGCACTCAGAGCCGGTGCCGCAGGTGGTGGGGATGGCGATGACGTCCTTCTCGTTGACCACGGGGAAACGCTTGAAGAACAGGTTGTGCACGGTGTCGGGACGCTTGCAGCCCAGCAGCTTGCAAAGGTCCATAATGGCGCCGCCGCCCACAGCGATGACGCGGTCATAGCTGTCGTAGGGGATGGCGTCGTACATGATCTGGATCATTTCCTCGCTGGGCTCACCGGCGCCGAACTTCTCCTGGAACACGAAGTTGCACTTGAGACCCAGGTCCTTCATGAACGGGGTGTAGATGAACTCGTTGGTGAGCACCACGTCCCGCTCGTTCAGGTTGAACTCCTTGGCCATATCGGCAAAGGTCTGGAACTTGTACACGGTAGGGGCAAAAATAATCTCTCTCTTGTCAGCCATCAGAGCAGCGGAAAATGCATCCATGTTTTGTTCTCCTTTACATTTTTTTGGCGATACAGGCAGGGCCCCGTGAGAGCCCTGCCGGATATCCGGATTACTTGCGGGCAACAGCCTTCTTCACGGCGGCCACAATGTTGGCCGCGCGCAGGCCGTACTCGTCCATCAGGAAGTCCTGGGGACCCACCTGGCCGAACTGATCCTGCACGCCCACGAACTCCTGGATGGTGGGCAGGTTCTTGGCCAGGCAGTTGGCAACCACGCTGCCCAGGCCGCAGGTGACGTTGTGGTTTTCGGCAGTCACGATGGCGCCGGTCTCCTTGGCGGCCTTGATGACCAGCTCCTCGTCCAGAGGCTTCCAGGTGAACATGTCGATGACGCGGACGGAGATGCCCTCCGCGGCCAGAGCCTCATAGGCCTTCAGGCTCTCATCCACCATGATGCCGGAGGTGATGATGGTGGCCACGTCCTTGTCGGACTCGTGGAGCACCACGCCCTTGCCGATCTCGAATTCGCTGCCCTCGCCGTAGACCTGGATGATGCCCTTGCGGACAAAGCGGGTGTAGCTGACGCCCTCCACGTTTACCAGCTGACGGGTGATGCTGGAGAGCTGATCGTAGTCAGCGGGGTCCAGCACGGTGGTGCCGGGGATGGACAGATACATGGCAGCATCTTCCAAAGGCATGTGGGTGCCGCCGTTGAACGCGGCGGTGACGCCGGCGTCGGAGCCCAGCACGCGGACACTGAGACCAGCGTAAGCGGCGGACATGTAGATCTGGTCATAGCAGCGGCGGGAGGAGAAAGTGCCGAAGGAGTGGAAGAACACCTTCTTGCCGGTGGCGGCAAGACCGGCGGCAACGCCGGCGCCGTTGGCCTCGGCAATACCGGCCTCAAAGGCGCGGTCGGGGTAGTTCTTCATGAGCATCTTGGTGTTGATGCAGCCCATCAGGTCGCAGTCCACATAGCAGATGGACTTGTCCTGGGCCATCATCTCATTGAGAGTCAGCGCAACGCCGTCCCGGCAGGCCCGGGAATCCTTTTCATGCTTTCCGATCAGTTTCACATTCATTGCTCTGGACCTCCTTTAAGCGTTCTTGGCGTCTTCGTAAGCCTTCTCGGCAGCGGCCAGCGCCTCGGCCCACTGTTCCTCGTTGGGCTGAGAGGAGTGGTCGTGCTTGGGCTCGGCGAACGTGGCGCCCTTGCCCTTGCAGGTGTCCAGCACGATGCAGCTGGGCACGCCCTTCTTGGCGTAGGCATTCTGGATGGCGTTGTAGATGGCGGTCACGTCGTGGCCGTCGATCTCCTGGGTGTACAGGCCGAAAGCCTCGGCCTTCTTGGCCAGGTCGCTGTGGGCCAGGATGTCATCGGTGGGGCCGTCCAGCTGATAGCCGTTCTTATCGATGAAGAAGATGATGTTGTCCAGCTTATGGGCATAGGCAAAGTGGAAGCCCTCCCACACCTGGCCTTCGTCGGCCTCGCCGTCGCCCACCACGCAGAAGACGTGGTTGGTGCGGCCGTCGATCTTGTTGCCAAGAGCCGCGCCCACAGCGGTGGACACGCCCTGGCCCAGAGAGCCGGTGGTCAGATCCACGCCGGGGGTCAGCTTGCGGTCGGTATGGCTGGGGAACTTGGTGTGGGGATGGTTGAGGGTATAGGCCTCCTCCATCGGATAGTAGCCCATGATGCCGAAAGTGGCATAGGCAACGGGGCCGGCGTGACCCTTGGACAGGACCAGCCAGTCGCGGTCTTCCCAGCGGGGGTTCTTGGGGTCAAATTTCATGACCTCGCCATAAAGGACGGCCATCAGGTCGGCCAGATCCATGGAGCCGCCCACATGGCCGAACCCACGGGAGTGGATGACCTTCAGGGTCTCCAGACGAATCTGAGCTGCCAGGACCTTGCAGTTTTTCTCATTCATCGGGTGTTTCTTCCTTTCCTTTTTTGATTGGGCGGCGCGGCCTTTGGCTGCGCGGCGCCCGGATGCACGGATCAAAGGGAAACTTCCTCCAGACGGACGGGACGGCGCTCCTGAGCCGACCGGGTGCAGGCAATGGCCAGCACGGTGGCCTTCAGGGCATCCTCCCCGCCGACGGGCACGGGGGAATCATGCTCCACAGCGTAGACGAACTGACGGATCTCCTCCTGAAAGGCGGGCAGATACCGCTCCAGGAAAAACCAGGGGGGACCCTGGCGGCAGATGCCGTCCGCTGTGGCCAGGACGGCAGTGGAGGGAGCGTCGTTTTCCATGGACACACAGCCCAAAGAGCCAAATACCTCCGCCCGCTGGTCGTATCCGTAGACTGCCTGACGGGAGTTGTCGATCACGGCAAGGGCGCCGCCCTGGAGGCGCAGCACCACGGCGGCGGTGTCCACGTCGCCCTCCCGGCCGATGGCCGGATCCACCAGTACCGATCCGGCGGCATAGACCTCCTCCACCTCGCAGCCCGAGAGGAAGCGGACCATGTCCAGATCGTGGACCGTCATATCCAGAAACAACCCGCCGGAAGAGCGCACGAATTTTGCGGTGGGCGGCTCCGAGTCCCGGGAGCAGATCTTGACCATCTGCACCGACCCGATCTTCCCGTCCTGCACGGCCCGGTGGAGGGCCTGGAAATTGTGGTCAAAACGGCGGTTGAATCCCACTTGATATTTTACCCCCGAGCGACTGGCCGCGTCAATGACCGTTTGGATTTTAACAAGCGAAAGGTCCACGGGCTTTTCGCAGAAAACGTGCTTGCCGGCCGCCAGGGCCTCCAGGGAGATGGCGGCGTGGGTGTCCGTAGGGGAGCAGACCAAAACGGCGTCGATCTTGGGGTCGTGGAGGACCTCCTGGTAGTCCTCCGTCAATATCTCGGCTCCGGCCTGACGGGCCAACTCCTGAATTTCCGGCCGCAGGTGCGGCGCGGCGATGGAGCGGATACGGGCGCCGGGAACGCCGGTCACGATGCCCTGGATGTGGACGCGGCCCATACGGCCCGCGCCGATGATGCCAAGCTGCAGCATGCAAGCCTCCTTTTCCATGCGTCTGGAGGACGCGGCGGATTAGGTGTACGCGGTGCCCGCGCCGTCCACCATGGCGTCGTAGGCACGTTTGACCTTGTCGTAGTTTTTGTCCCGGTCCAGGGCAACGCCCCGGCCCACGCCGTCCACGATGTATCCGGCGCCGGCTTCCTCCAGGGCCTCGTCCAGCTCCTGCAGCAGTGCCGGGGCGGAGCCGGGATCGGTGGAGCGGCCGTCAAAGATCACGTGGAGAAAGACAAGGTCCAGACCGGCCGCGTGGGCCATGCGGCACACGGACACGGCGTAGTCCATGGACCCGTGGGAGGATTTGTGGGTCAGAAGGGTCAGAAGGTGCAGGGCGGTGCCGTGATCCAGGGCGTGGCGGATGGCGCCCAGCAGCACCGGGTTTTGCTGGAAGCTGCCGTCCTTGACGGCGGTGTCCAGCCGTACGTCATCCTGCAGCACTGTGCGCCCGGCGCCCAGATTGGAGTGGCCCGCCTCGGAGTTGCCGGCCTTGCCCTCGCCCAGGCCCACGTGGGACCCGGAGGCGTGGAGGCGGCACCAGGCCTCATGAGAGAGCAGGCTGTCCCAGTAGGGGGTATCAGCCAGGTGGATGGCGTCGCCCTCGTCGCCGGAGCCAAGGCCCCAGCCGTCGCAGATGATGAGCAGCATTTTCCGGTCCGGTCCGAAATCGTGGTCCTGGACCAAAGAGGCGCCGGTCATCTCCGGCGGCTGTGGGATGCCCATGACCTGCAGCACCGTGGGCGCCACATCGCCCAATGACCCGTCCCGCAGCGTCAGGCGGTGGGAAGAGGCGGGATCGATCAGAACAAAGGGCACCAGATTGGCCGTGTGGGCGCCGTGGGGCTTGCCAGCGGCGGTATAGAGCTGCTCGATGTTGCCGTGGTCGGCAGTGACGGCCACCACGTAGCCCTTGGCCAGGGCGTCGGTTACCACCCGTTCCAGGGCCCGGCTCACATGGCCGCAGGCGGCGATCTTGGCGGCAGTGTTCTGGGTGTGGCCGATGACGTCGCCGTTTGCGAAGTTGGTGACCACAAAGTCGTATTTGCCTATAGCATCGATCACCGTGTCTGCCACCTGGGGCAGCGACAGCTCCGGCTGCTGGTCAAAGTCGATGCCCTTGGGGGAGGGGACGCACACATCGTCCTCACCCGGGAAGGGAACATTTTCGCCGCCGTTGAAGAAGAAGGTCACATGGGCGAACTTCTCCGACTCGGCACAGTGAAATTGAGTTTTTCCTGCCTGAGAAAGCACCTGGGCAAGGGGCATGACCACATGGGCCGGGGCAAAGGCCACCGGCAGATCCTTGAACTTGTCGTGATAGAGGGTAAGAATGGAAAAATAGAGGTCGTGGAGCTTGCGGCGGGGTACGGGCTCAAAGTCCGGCTGGGTGAACAGCTCCGTCAGCTCCACCTCCCGCTCGCCCCGACGGCAGCAGAACACCACGGCGTCCCCGTCCTGCACGGTGCCGGCACCCCGGCCGTCCTGCGTCAGGACCATGGGTTCCAGGTGGTAGTCGTCCTGCCCCTGGGCATACGCTCTGCGGACGGCGTCCGCCAGGCGGGCGCCACCCCGGTCGATTTGTGACATGGAATTACGCCTCCTTAAATCGAATGTGACTGCGCTTTGCTGCATCGGCCCGCGCCGGACGTTCATACCAGCGGCGGCAGCAGGTCCAGGAGCTGGCGGAAGTCCTCGATGACGGCGTCGGGCCGGGTCTCCTCCGTGAAGCGGACGGGATGCTTTTTCTCCGGGGAGTCGAAGATGATGTTGCAGCCGATGCCAGCAGCCTTGGCGCCGGGGATATCCCGCTTGATGTTGTCCGCCACGGACACGCACTCCGCCGCCGTGACACCCAGCTCCCGGCAGGCCAGGTCGTAGATCTCGCCGCAGGGCTTGCGCAGGTGGCACACAGAGGAGAGGACCACGCAGTCGAAATACTGAGCCAGGTCATCCTCCTCCAGCCAGTCGGGCACCTCGTTTTCACCGATCAGGTTGGAGATGATGCCCAGCTTGTAGCCACGCTGGTGCAGCGTGCGGATGACCTCCGCACCGCCGTCCACCACCACACGGCGGCCCTTGCTCTGGCGGTACTGGAAGCTCAGCTCGTGGCATACCTGGCAGATGCGGACGGGATCATGATCCGGCAGCAGCCACTTGCACCAAAGCTCCTCGTCTCCGGATTCCTTGTTCTCGCCCAGGGCCCAGTCCCGGTAGGGGGCGTAACGGTCCTCCACCAGCTGATAGAACTCCTCATAGGGCAGTTCCGTGCCGGCGATCTCCGCCAGTTTGCGGCGGGCGTGGCGCATGTAGGGCTCTTCCAGAAGCGCGATGCGCAGCGTGCCGCCCAGATCAAAAAAGACGGCCTTGAACTTGGTTGCAGTTTCCATAGGACGTGCCTCCTTATCCATACTTGTGGTGGGACGGCCGCCATAGGCCGGAAAAAGCGCGGAAAAGCGGCATCCGGCGGCAGGACAAACGCGTGCAAACGTTTGCAACTTTTTGGCAGTTTTATTCTAAAATACTGCCGGGAGAATTGTCAATATACCAAACGCCAAAGACAAAGGCGCTTTTTTGCTTTTCTGACTAATGGGGCGGGAAAGGGAGATATGTATTGACATTGCAGTAAAAATCAGATATTCTTTTTTTAGACAGTATCTTTCGGAAGACCATTGGCCTTTCGGGGAAAAATAAACGGAAACGTTTGCGATTTTTGTTGGCCAAAAGGATGGTCTACTATGAAAAATGTAACATTGAAGGATGTGGCGAAGGCCGCGGGCGTGTCCTATGCCACGGTGTCCCGGGCGCTTTCCGGCAGCCCGCAGATCGGCAGCGACACCCGGGAGCGGATCATCAAGCTGTGCGATGAGATGGGCTACACCACCAACTATGTGGCCCGGTCCATGGTCATGAAAAAGACGGACCTGATCGGCCTGGTGGTGCCCTCCATTGATAATCAGTTTATGGCGGAGCTGGCCTATTACGCGGAGATGAGCGCCCGGTCCCACGGCTATAACATCATGCTGTGCAACTCCGGCCCGGACCTCAAGCAGGAAAAGACCGTGGTGAAGCTGCTGCTGGGCCGCCAGGTGGACGGCATCCTCATCGTCCCCCAGAGCCCGGATACCTATGAAAATATCCGCGCGTTCACGGACCAGGTCCCCACGGTGTTCCTCTCGGAGAACTTGCGGGACCAGCCCCAGAGCTATGTGGCCGCAGACAACAGCCACGGCACCTATATCGGAACGCGGTACCTCTATGAGCTGGGCCACCGGGAGATCCTCTACTTCGGCCGCCGTCACTCCACCACCCACCAGCTGCGGGCGGAGGGATATATGAAGGCCTGCCGGGAGCTGGGGCTGCATGAGCAGTACTTCAACAGCGAATTCCCCCGCTCCTCCATTGCCAACGGATACCAGCTGGCCCGGGAGCTTTTCTCCAAGCCCATCACCTACACGGCCATCTTCGCCTCCACGGACTCCAACGCCCTTGGCATTTTGAAGGCCGCGGACGAGATGCATATCAACATCCCCCGGCAGCTGAGCCTCATCGGCTTTGATAACATCCCCTCCACGGCCCTGCCCCGCATCGAGCTGACCACCATCGAGCAGCCCAAGCGGGAGATGGCGGTGCAGGCGGTGGATATGCTGCGGGACAAGATCGAAAACGGCACCCAGGGCTATGTGCATCAGATCCTGATGCCCAGCCTGGTTAAACGCAGTTCCTGCCAGAAGCTCTGAGCAGGCGGGAGAGAATACAAAGCGGAACGCCCGGTGAAGATCGGACGCCAACGATTTTTGAAGGGAGCGGAACGAACAATGAACGGTTATCTCTATGATCCCCATACCCATACGGCAGAGACCAGCAAGTGCGGACACCTGAACGCTGCGGATGTGGTGGATCGGTATGTGCGCAACGGTTTTTCCGGCCTGGTGGTGACAGACCACCTGCACCCGGAGTACCTGTCCCGGATCGACGTGGATCACAACTGGGACCATGTGATGGACCACTATCTCTCCGGCTACCATGCCTCCAAGGCCCGGGGCGACCAGGTGGGGCTGGACGTGATCCTGGGCGCGGAGCTGCGCTTTCCGGAAAACGACAATGACTATCTGGTCTACGGCATCGATGAGCAGTGGTTGCGGTCCAACCCCTATATGTGCTGCATGAGTGCCCAGGAGTTTTACGACAAGTTCCACGACCAGGTGCTCATCATCCATGCCCATCCCTTCCGGGAGGGCAGCGCCCCCGTGCAGGAGACGGCGGTCCACGGCGCGGAGATCATCAACGGCAATCCCCGCCACGATAACCATAACGATATGGCCCTGGCCCTGTGCCGCCGGCATCCCGCGTATTACCGCCTGGCCGGATCTGATACCCACAGGGACGGCGACGAGGCCCGTGCGGGCGTGCTGCTGGATGAGCGGGTGCACGATTCCTATGCCTACAAGGCCATGATCGAGTCCGGCCGCTTCCACCTGTGGAGCCCGGAGTTCCAGTCCTTTGTGGAGGCCGACGAGGCCATGCGGAGAGGGGAATGACCATGAGTCAGTATGATTCCCTCATCATCGGCGAGATCGCCCGGGACACCAACGTGGACTATGACGGCACCGTAGTGCAGGCCATCGGCGGTGCGGTGTATTACTCCGGCTTTGCCGCCGCCAACATGGGCCACAAAATTGCGGTGCTGCCCAAGGCGGACACCCGCGAGGTAGACTTGAAGGCGGCCTTTGCGGCGGTTCCCAATATCACCGTCTATCCTCTCCACAGCGACACGTCCTTTGTGACGAAAAACGTCTACCATACGGCGGACCGGGAGCGGCGGACCTCCACAGTGGACAGCATGATCTCTCCCTACCGCCCGGAGGAGGTGCCCGCCATCGATGCGGCCATCTGGCATCTGGCAGGTCTGGCAGCAGGCGACATCCCCGATGAAATGATCCCCTTTGCCGCCCAGCACGCCATGGTGGCCATCGATGTGCAGACCATGCTGCGGTATGTGGAAAACGGCGGCATGGTGTACCATGACTGGGCGAAAAAGCGGGAGATGCTGCCCTATATCCGCTTTTTAAAGACCGATGCGGCAGAGGCGGAGATTCTCACCGGCACGGACGACCGCGCCAAGGCGGCCCGGATGCTCTATGACTGGGGTGCCAAGGAAGTGCTCATCACCCATAACTCTGAGGTGCTGGCCTATGACGGCAAGGAGATCTACACCTGCCCCATCAAGGCCCGCAATCTCTCCGGCCGTACTGGCCGGGGCGACACCACCTTTGCCTGTTACATCACGGAGCGTCTGACGGCGGACATCCCCACAGCCCTGCGTACCGCCACAGCTCTGGTTTCCCTGAAAATGGAGACGCCGGGACCCTATATGGGCACCCGGGCGGATGTGGAGGAGTACATCCGGCAGTTCTATTGAGCAATATAAAAAGGAGCGCCGCCCGGCCGGGCGGCGCTCCTTTTATCGTCGGATCAGTTTGCGGGGGAGACGGGTTTGGTGTCGCTGCCCATCCGCCGCAGGATGTAAAGCTGGATGGGGATGGCGCAGATCAGTGTCAGAAGATCGGAGACGGATTGGGTGATCTGCACGCCCAAAAAGCCCAGAGTGTTGGAGAGGATAAAGACCAAGGGGATGAAGAAGATGCCCTGCCGGGCCATGGCCACGAATGTGGCAGGCGCGGTCTTGCCGATGGTCTGGAGCATCATGTTGCTCATGACGATCCAGCCCTGGAAGAAGAAGGTGGCGCACTGGAAGCGCAGGGCGGACGTGCCGTAGGCGATCACGTCCGGGTCATCCTGGAACAGAGCCACCAGCTGGGGCGCAAAGACGATGCCGAGGACGCCCACGGCGAACAAAAAGCAGGTGGAAGTCTTGACGCAGAACCAGAAGCCCTGTTTCACCCGGCTGTACAGTCCCGCGCCGTAGTTGAAGCCGCACACCGGCTGGAAGCCCTGGCCGAAGCCGATCATGGCGCTGCCGCCGAACATGGTGATCCGCTGGACGATGCCCATGGCGGCAATGGCGGTGTCGCCGTAGGGGCCGGCTGCCTGGTTGAGGCAGATGGTGGCCACGGAGGCCAGTCCCTGCCGGCTCAGGGAGGGCAGACCGCCCTTGACGATCATCACATAGTAGGCCGGCTTGAGCTGGACCTTGGAGATGCGGATGCGCAGGTTGCCGCCCCGGGCGCAGCCGGCCAGCAGCAGGCAGAAGCTGATGAACTGGCTGATGATGGTGGCCCAGGCAGCGCCCGCAACCCCCAGATCCATCCAGAAGATCATGATGGGGTCCAGGGCGATGTTCAGTACGGCGCCGGAGGTGATGCCCACCATGGCGTAGGCGGCGCTGCCCTGGAAGCGGAGCTGGTTATTCAATACCAAAGAGGCAGTCATCCAGGGGGCGCCGAAGAGGATGATGCGCAGGTAGGCCCGGGAGTAGGGCAGAATGGTGGGGGTAGAGCCCAGAAGCGTTGCAAGGGGTGTCAGGAACAGCTGACCTAGCAGGCAGATGAGAATGCCGGCGGCCAGGGCGGAGAAAAAGCCCGTGGCGGCCATGTTCTCCGCCTCTTCCATGTGCTGCTTGCCCAGCTCACGGGAAATGAAGTTGCCGCTGCCGTGGCCAAAGAAGAAGCCCACGGCCTGAATGATGGCCATCAGGGAAAAGACCACACCCACGGCGCCGGTGGCGCTGGGGTTTTTCAGCATACCCACAAAAAACGTGTCCGCCATATTGTAAAAGGCGGTGACCAGCATACTGATGATGCATGGAGCCGCCAGACGGCAGACCAGACGGCCCACCGGCGCTTCCGTCATCTCGTGGAATTTTTGCGCCTGCTTTTCGTCCATGAAACACACCTCTCTCAACTCTATCTATTCTTAACGAAATTATAACACAGCTTTTACATGGGGAAAAGAAGCATTTCCTCCAAACCTTGCACGGCAGCTTGCCCTGCGGAATAGGATGGGGTGACTCCGGGGCGGATCCCCGGAAGTTGACTTCAGGAAGTGAGGGATTTGCCTTGCGAATCAATGAGGATATGACGCCTGCAGGGCAGGCGGAGACCTCCTGTCCGCTGGACGGGTGCAGCAAAGTGGTGACCCAGTGCCTGGACATGACCGCGCCGCTGACGGTGACGCCGGCCACCACGCTGGGGACCGTGTCCGTCACCTGCCAGGGCACGCCCCGGGTAGTCTGCACGGCGGACGCCTCCGGCAGCAGCTGCACCATCACCATGACCCAGCAGGTGTGCATCAGCGTCCCTGTGCGCTATGGCGTGTGCGTTGCGTCGGGAGATACCACCATCGGATGCGCGGACAGCCGCGGCTGTGGCTGCCGGTAAATGGCGGACATAGAAAATGGGCCGGCGGAAGATTTCGCCGGCCCTCCGCATTGAAAACGGCGTCCGGAAGCGATATACTATTAAACTGTCGAAAAAACACGAAAGAGGAGGGAGAGAAATTGATGCTCTCCATTCAGGAAAGTGCCCTGACGGTGCTGGAGCTTTTTTTGATTGCAGCTCTGGGCTACTGTGTGGGCGCCGTCAAGGTGCGGGGGATCAGTCTGGGCAGTTCCGCCATCTTCCTGGTGGCGCTGGTGTTCGGCCACTTTGGCGTCTCGTTTCCCGCGGCGCTGCAGACCACCGGCATGGTGCTGTTCATCAGCTCCGTGGGCATCAGTGCCGGCCCCAGCTTTGTGGGGAACCTGCGCCGCCATGGGGCGGCCTACATCCTGCTGTGCCTTTTCACCGCGGTCAGCGGCTCGCTGGTATGCGTGGCGGTGATCCGTCTGGCGGGGGTGGAAACGCCTCTTGCCATGGGACTGATGACGGGCGCGTATACCACTTCGCCGGGCTTCGCCTCCGCCAAGGAGGCGTTCCACGGCAGCGCGGAGGCCGTGGCCATGGTGGCCGCCGGGTACGGCATCATGTATCCGGTGGGGACGCTGTGCAAGGTTTTGTTCGTGCAGATGGTGCCCCGGCTGCTGGGCGCGGACATGGAGCATGAGCGTGCCCTTGTGCGCCGCGGAGCGGAGGCGGCGGAACCGGCGGAGGACGGCGGTCACCACCGCTTCCGGCTGGACTCCCTGGGCTTTTTCACACTGGCCGTGGCCATCGCCTGCGGTATTTTGCTGGGTGGCATCACCATTCCCCTGCCGGGGATCGGCAGCTTTTCTCTGGGTAACTCCGGCGGCCCGCTGCTGGTGGGACTGCTGCTGGGCCACCTGGGCCACATCGGGCCGGTGGATGTGCGGGTGGACCCGCGGATCGTGGAGCCGGTGAAGGAGCTGGGACTCATCCTGTTCTTTACCGGAGCCGGTACGGAGGGCGGCGCCCAGCTGGTGGAGATCGTGAGCCAGTACGGGGCGTTTTTGCTGGTGTACGGCATCATTCTGGTGTTTGTGCCGCTGACGCTGGGCTTTGCCCTCAGCCGCCGGGTGTTCCGGCTGCCTATGCTCAACGGCCTTGCGGCCATGAGCGGCGGCATGACCTGCTCGCCGTCCCTGGCGGCGCTGATCCAGGTGGCGGGCACCACGGATGTGGCATCCACCTATGCCACCACCTATCCCATTGCCCTCATCAATATGGTGATCGTCATGCAGATCCTGGCAAACGTATGAAAATCGCGAAAAATGATGGCGGTGCCATTGAAAGACGCGAAAAAAATGGTATACTGATTCAAAATCCATAGATCGAGAGGATGAACGACAATGACTCCCTACGGAAAGATGACCCCGGCGGAGCGGGCAGAGGAATACGCCCGCGTGTCCGCGGAGTATGCGCAGAAAAAGGCACTGGGCCTGAAGCTGAACATGGCCCGCGGAAAGCCCGGCAAGGAGCAGCTGGACCTGGTGAACGGCCTGTTCGATGTGATGAAAACGCCCGAGGACTTCGTCTCCGGCGGCGTGGACGTGCGCAATTACGGCGAGATGAGCGGCCTTGCCTCCGCCCGGCAGCTGTTTGCCGAGATCCTGGACTGCAAGCCGGAGCAGGTGTTCGTGGGCGGCAACTCCAGCCTGCAGCTCATGTACGATACGGTCTCCAAGGCCTATACCCACGGCCTGCTCCACAGTGAGCGCCCCTGGTGCAAGGAGGAGAAGATCAAGTGGCTGTGCCCGGCTCCCGGTTATGACCGCCACTTTAAGGTCACCGAGTCCTTCGGCTTCGAGCTGATCGCCATTCCCATGACCGCCGAGGGCCCCGATATGGACGCCGTGGAGGCTGCCATTGCTGATCCGGCCGTCAAGGGCATGTGGAACGTGCCCAAGTACTCCAACCCCGACGGCGTGATCTACTCCGCCGAGACCATCCGCCGCATCGCCTCCATGAAGCCCGCCGCGCCGGACTTCCTGCTCATGTGGGACAATGCCTACTGCGTCCACGAGTTTGAGGGAGAGTATGTGCCCTTCCCGGACATTCTCAGCGAGTGCGCCAAGTACGGCAACGCCGACATGGTCTTTGAGTTTGCCTCCACCTCCAAGGTGACGCTGCCCGGCGCCGGCATCTCCTGCTTTGCCTGCTCTGAGGCCAACATGGCCTACATGGAAAAGCTGCTGACCGCCCAGGTCATCAGCTTCGACAAGGTCAACCAGCAGCGCCATGTGCTCTATCTCAAGGACAAGGCCCACACCCTGGAGCTCATGCGCCGCCATGCCACCGTGCTGGGACCCAAGTTCCGCTGCGTGCTGGACACCCTGGACCGGGAGATTGCACCGCTGGAGATCGCCTCCTGGCAGCGTCCCAAGGGCGGCTACTTCGTCTCCCTCAACGCACTGCCCGGCACGGCACGGCGGGTGTGGGAGCTGTGCCGGGATGCAGGCGTGACCCTCACCGGCGCCGGCGCTACCTTCCCCTACGGCAAGGACCCCGCCGACAGCAACCTGCGCATTGCCCCGTCCTATCCCCCCGTTGAGGAGCTGGAGCAGGCCATCGATGTGCTGTGCGTGTGCCTGAAGCTGGCGGCACTGGAGAAGCTGGGCGTATGAGATACTTCGGAAGCGTATACCGCCCCCCCTCTGAGGCGTACAGCCTCATCGTCCAGGTGACCTACGGGTGCAGCCACAACACCTGCGCCTTTTGCAGCATGTACAAGGAAAAGCGGTTTGCCCTGCGGCCTCTGGAGGAGGTGCTGGAGGACTTCCGCATAGCCCGGCAGACCTACCGGGCGGTGGACAAGGTGTTTTTGGCGGACGGCGACGCCCTGGTGCGCCGGGCGGAGGAGCTGTATGTGATCCTGGACACCATCCGGGAGCTGTTCCCCGAGTGCCAGCGGGTCACCAGCTACGCCTCTCCCGCCTCCATCCGCATCCGCACGGATGAGGAGCTGCGCACCCTGCGTGAAAAGGGCCTGACCATGGTCTACATGGGACTGGAGTCCGGCTGCGACGATGTGCTGCGGCTTATGCACAAGGGACACATGTCCGATGAGATCGTGGCCATGGGTCAGAAGGTGCGGCAGAGCGGCATCGCCCTCTCCGTTACGGCCATCACGGGCCTGGGCGGACCGGAGCTGCTGGAGCGCCACGCCGTGGAGACGGCCAAGGCCTTCAACGCCATGAACCCGGAGTATATCGGTATGCTGACGCTGATGGTGGAGCCGGAGACGCCCCTCTACGACTGGGTGCACCAGGGCAAGTTCCAGCTGCTGACCCAGCCCCAGGTGCTGGAGGAGACCCGCCTCCTGGTGGAGCATCTGGACAGCCCCGGCAGCGTGTTCCGCATGAACCACGCCAGCAACTATCTGGTGCTCAAGGGCACGCTCAACGAAGACAAGGAAGCGATGCTGCGCACCATCGACGCGGCCGAGCACGACCTGAGCCGTCTGCGCCCGGAGTCCTGGCGCGGGCTTTAAAAGAGAAGAACGCCCCGGAAAGCAAACTGCTTTCCGGGGCGTTTTTTTAGATGCCGGCGGAGACGTGCTTGAAGTTGCCCAGGGTCTCGTTGACGTTGGAGACGTAGGCAAACGTATCGGGGAACTCCTGGAGCACCCGGTGGAACTGCATCACCTGGCTGCGGTTGACCACGCAGATGAGCAATGACTTGGGGGTGTCGGAGTACATGCCCTGGGCAGGCAGGACGGTGACGCCGTGGTGCAGTTCCCGCAGGAGTCGTTCGGAGAGGGCGTCGGCGTGCTGGGTGACCACCTCAAATTTCAGGGCCGTCTTGAAGCCCTTGAGGATGCCGTCGCTGATGCGGGAGCTGAGGTAGCAGTAGATGAGGCACAGGATGACCGGCTCGAACTGATAGCCGTAGACGAAAAAAGAAAGCACCGCCACGGAGGCGTTGAGTCCGAAGATCACCCACACCAGACTGGCCTGGGGATGGAGCTTGTGGACCCAGGCGGCCACGATGTCCGTGCCGCCGGTGGAGCCGCCCAGCCGGATCACCAGACCGTACACGGCGCCGCTGACCACGCCGGCAGTCACAGGCCCTAGAATGTCCGAGGAGCCGGAGTCATAGGCGATGCCGCTCAGGTCCAGCTGGCCAAGGCCCAGCGTCACGGCGGAAAAGACCAGCACGAAAAGGAGGCTCTTGCGGGCAAAGTCCGCGTCCAGCTTCCGCCAGGCCAGGAAAATCAGCGGCAGGTTGATGATGAGGGAGAGATAGCCGATGTTTACGTGGAACAGATACTGGATGATGGTGGCGAAGCCGTTGATGCCCGCCGGGGCGAAAGCGTTGGGGAATACGAACAGCTCGTAGCTAAGACCCATAACGACGGCCAGCCCCGCCACTGCCAGATAGCGGCCGGTCTGGCCCGAAGTGTGCTGCATGGAGAAAACTTCCTTTCTCTTGAATCTTCCGGGCCGCAGTATACGCCTGTTTCACTGAAAATGCAAGTAAAAATTCACGGTTTTTCTAAAAATGCAGGAAAAGTTTCTCACTGTGCAGAATGGGAGAAAAAGCGGCGTTTTAACGAGAAAAAGGCAGGAGCGGTGCAGGATGCAGGTACAGCGATGCATCCTGCAAAGGAGGAACCGAAAAAATGCCGCTGCCGTAAAAAACGGCAGCGGCATAGGTTTTTTGAACCTTGGGCGGCGATTACAGCTTGCGGGCCTTCTCGGTGTCGCAGTAAGCGCAGCGGTAGGTGTGCTTTTCGGGATCGCTGAGCAGGAAGATGGCGTCCAGCTGAGGCTCCGCCACGGTGATGCAGCGGGGGTTCTTGCAGTGGATGATGTTCACCAGCTTCTGGGGCAGCTCCAGGTGCTTCTTCTCCACCCGGACGCCGTTGCGGATGATGTTGACGGTGATGTTGGGATCGATGTAGCCCAGCACGTCCAGATCCACGTCCATGGGGGAGTCGATCTTGATGATGTCCTTGCGGCCCATGCGGTCGCTGCGGACGTTCTTGATGATGGCCACGGAGCAGTCCAGCTCGTCCAGGTGCAGGTACTTGTAGATGTCCATGCTCTTGCCGGACTGGATGTGGTCCAGGACCACGCCGTTTTGGATGCTATCGATATTCATAAGTGAGATCTCCTTCCCGATTAAACCTGGATGTCCAGCAGCTTGAGGATCAGCGCCATGCGGATGAACTTGCCGTTTTTCACCTGCTTCCAGTAGCAGGCGCGGGGATCGCGGTCCACGGAAACGGTGATCTCATTGACGCGGGGCAGGGGGTGCAGGATGCACAGGTCGGGCTTGGCGGGCACCAGCTTCTCGGGGTCCAGCACGTAGGTATCCTTCAGACGGATGTAATCGGCCTCGTTGAAGAAGCGCTCCTTCTGCACGCGGGTCATGTACAGGATGTCCAGCTTGGGCATGGCCTCTTCCAGGCTGCCGGTCTCCTCATAGGGCAGGCCGTTCTTGTCCAGCACGTTTTCCTTGATGTAGGCGGGCATCTTCAGCTCCTCGGGGGAGATAAAGACGAACTTGATGCCGCTCTGGCGGCTCAGGGCGTTGACCAGGGAGTGAACGGTACGGCCGAACTTCAGGTCACCGCAGAAGCCAATGGTGAAGTCGTTGAGCCGGCCCTTTTCCCGGTGGATGGTCAGCAGGTCCGTCAGGGTCTGGGTGGGGTGATTGTGGCCGCCGTCGCCGGCGTTGATGATGGGCACCTCGGAGAACTGGGCCGCCGCGTAGGGAGCGCCCTCCTTGGGGTGGCGCATGGCAATGATGTCGGCATAGCAGCTGACGGTGTGGATGGTGTCACCCACGGTCTCGCCCTTGGCGGTGGAGCTGGACATGGCCTCGGAGAAGCCCAGCACGCTGCCGCCCAGGCCCAGCATGGCGGACTCGAAGCTCAGGCGGGTACGGGTGGAAGGCTCGAAGAAGAGGGTGGCCAGCTGCTTGTGGGCGCAGGCGTCCTGGTACTTGGCGGGATTGGCGATGATATCCTCAGCGGTGGCGATCAGCTGGTCGATCTCCTCTACGCTCAGGTCGACAATGTCAATGAGATTTCTAGGCATGGGACTGCTCCTTTCGGAAGATGGTTTCGGTTCAGTGAGTTCCCCGCCGCGCCCTGCGCGGTGGGGAAAGCAAAATGTGTGACGTTTATTTCGACGTGATCCAGCTTTCGTCGCTGGGATTGGAGCGGAACTTCTTGAGCCGCTCGATGTCCTCGGGACGGATCTTACCCTCGTCGGCGGCCACCTGGCACACGGCGTCGAAGTTGGACAGGGAGTAGTTGGTCACATTGGCAGCGGCCAGACGGTCCAGGCCCTTCTGGAGGCCATAGGTGAAGATGGACACGATGCCCAGCACCTCAGCGCCGGCCTCCCGCAGAGCCTCCACCACTTCGATGCAGCTGCCGCCGGTAGAGATCAGGTCCTCCACCACGACGACCTTCTGACCCTTCTCCAGCTTGCCCTCGATGCGGTTGCCGCGGCCGTGGTCCTTGTTGCCGGAGCGGACGTAGCCCATAGGCAGGCCCATGAGATGGCCCACGATAGCGGCGTGGGCGATACCGGCGGTGGAGGTGCCCATGAGGACTTCCACGTTCGGATAGTGCTTGCAGATCAGGTCCACCAGGCCCTCTTCCACATGGGTGCGGACGGCGGGGGCGGTGAGGGTCAGGCGGTTGTCGCAGTAGATGGGGCTCTTGATGCCGCTGGCCCAGGTGAAGGGCTCGTCGGGACGCAGAAAGACAGCGCCGATGGAGAGCAGGTCATGGGCGATGGTTTGTTCCAGGTTCATATCTAAAATCCTCCTTGGTAAAATACAGGTCGAATCAGCCCAGGAAGTCCTTGACGGCCCGGCGATAGGCAGCCACGGGGTCCTCGGCCTGGGTGATGGGGCGGCCCACCACGATGTAGTCGCAGCCGGACTTGCCAGCCTTCTCGGGGGTCATGATGCGCTTCTGGTCACCGGCGGCGGAGTCGGCAAAGCGGATGCCGGGGGTGACGGTGACGAAGCTCTCGCCGCAGTTTTCCTTCACCAGAGCGGCCTCCAGGGGAGAGCACACCACGCCGTCCAGGCCGCACTTGGCGGCGTTCTTGGCGTAGGACATGACGGTCTCGGCCATGGGCACGTCGATGAGCAGCTCGTTTTTCAGAGCCTCGGCGTCGGTGGAGGTCAGCTGGGTGACGGCGATGAGCATGGGACGGGTGCCGTCGGGCCGGGTCAGGCCCTCCAGGGCGCCGCGCATCATCTCACCGGCACCGGCGGCATGGAGGTTCACCATGTCTACATCCAGGCGGGAGAGCACGCTCATGGCGCGCTTGACGGTGTTGGGGATGTCGTGGAGCTTCAAGTCCAGGAAGATCTTGTGGCCACGGGCTTTGATCTCACGCACCACATCGGGACCCTCGGCATAGAAAAGCTCCATACCGATCTTCACAAAGGGCTTTTCCCCGGCGGGGAACTGGTCGAGAAAATGCAGCGTCTCCTCCTTGGTGGGGAAGTCCAGCGCGATGATTACGTCTTTAGCCATGATGTGCTCCTCCAGTCAGTTCAGAAATATTGTCCACGCCCAGCTTCCGGCACACGTCCGGCAGCTGTTCGATGATGGTCTTGCAGGCATAGGGGTCTACCAGGTTGGCGGCGCCCACCTCCACGGCGGTAGCGCCTGCCAGCATCATCTCCGCAGCGTCCTCAGCAGAGGAGACGCCGCCGCAGCCGATGATGGGGATCTTCACCGCCTCGTACACGTCCCACACCATCCGCAGCGCCACAGGGAACACGGCGGGGCCGGAGACGCCGCCGGTGCGGTTGGCGATGATGGGGCGGCGGGTGCGCAGGTCGATGCGCATACCCAGCAGGGTGTTGATGAGGCACACGCCGTCGGCGCCGGCGTCCTCGCAGGCCCGGGCGATCTCAGCGATGTCGGTGACGTTGGGGGTCAGCTTCATAAAGACCGGCTTCGAGGTGGCGGCCTTCACGGCTTTCGTCACTTCCGCGGCGGCCTTGGGGTCGCAGCCGAAGTTCTTGCCGCCGGCGTGGACGTTGGGGCAGGAGATGTTCACCTCCAGGATGGCCACCTGGTCCACAGATTCCAGCTTGCGGCAGTTTTCCGCGTACTCGTCCAGGGTAAAGCCGCCGATGTTGGCGATGACGGGGCCCTGGAAGATCTTGGCGATGTTGGGCACCTCGTGGGCGATGACCGCGTCGATGCCGGGGTTCTGGAGACCCACGGCGTTGAGCATGCCGGAGGCCATCTCCGCGATGCGGGGCTGGGGATTGCCCAGCCGGGCCTCACCGGTGGTGCCTTTCCAGGAAAAGCTGCCCAGTACATTTAAATCATAGAGCTCCGCGTACTCCCGGCCGTAGCCGAAGGTGCCGGAGGCGGGGATGATGGGGTTTTTCAGGGCAACGCCTGCCAGATTCACGCCTAAGTTTACCATACGATCTCCTCCTTAAACAGGATGGGGCCGTCCTTGCACACCCGCTTGTAGCCGTCCTTGGTAGGCACGGTGCAGCCCATGCAGGCGCCGAAGCCGCAGCCCATGCGGGCCTCAAAGCTGAACTGGCCGTCCTTGAGCTGGGGGAGGCTGTGGACCGCCTTGAGCATGGGCAGGGGGCCGCAGGTGAGCACGTAGTCACACTCGGGGACGCTCCGGATGCAGTCGGTGACAAAGCCCCGGGTGCCCAGGGAGCCGTCCTCGGTGGCGATGAGCAGCCGGCAGCCCAGAGCGGCGAACTCCTCCAGGTAGAACGCGTCCTTGCTGCTGCGGTAGCCCAGGGTCACAGTGGGATTCTGCCCGGCGGCGATCATCCGCTGGGCAAGGCCGTACAGGGGGGCGATGCCGATGCCGCCGCCTGCCAGAACCGGGTGCTCCCCGGCAAGAGAGGGATCAAAGCCGTTTCCGAGGCCGCTGAGCACGTCCAGCTCCGTGCCGGGCACGCAGCGCACCAGGTCGTGGGTGCCCTTGCCCACCACCTTTACCAACAGCAGCAGTCCCTGGTCATCCCAGTTGCAGATGGAAATGGGGCGGCGCAGGTAATTGCCGGGCAGGGAGATGTTCACGAACTGGCCCGGGGCAGTGATGGCGGAGGTGTCGCCGGAGAGGAGGACCTCATAGGTATCCTCCGTCAGCTGGCGGGTATGCTCCAACGTAAAGAGAGATTTTTTCATAGCTCCTCCTCATTTCCAAGGTCGTGGTGGACGATTTGGCCGCCGCAGAGGGTCAGCGCCACGGCAGCGCCCACGCCCCAGCCGTCGAAAGGCGTGGCGTGTCCCAGAGAGCGGAATGCGGCGGCGTCGATGGTGTGGGGCCGGTTCAGGTCCAGCACGGCGAGATCCGCCGGTGCGCCCGGCTCGATGGTGCCGCCCTCAAGGCCGAAGATCTCCCGGGGCCGGATGCACAGGGCTTTCAGGATCACGTCCAGAGGCACCAGGCCGGGGGCCACCAGCTGGGTGTAGAGAATGGGGAACGCACACTCCAGGCCCACGATGCCGTTGAGGCTGTCCCGCAGCCCGCCGGACTTCTCCTGGGGAGAGTGGGGGGCGTGGTCGGTGGCGATGCAGTCGATGGTGCCGTCCAAGAGTCCCTCCAGCAGTGCCTGCCGGTCGGCTGCGGAGCGGATGGGAGGATTCATGCGGAAGCGGCCGTCGTCCTGCAGGTCCTCGTCACACAGCACCAGATAGTGGGGGCCGGTCTCGCAGGTGACGGGCAGGCCCTCGGCCTTGGCGGCGCGGATGAGGGCCACGGATTCCTTGGTGGAGATGTGGCACACGTGGTAGCGGCAGCCGGTTTCCCGCACCAGGGCAATGTCCCGCTCCACCTGACGCCACTCGCTTTCGGAGGCGTTGCCGGTGAGGCCGTGGGCGGCGGCATAGACGCCGTCGTGGACGCACCAGCCTTTCGCCAGCAAGGACTCATCCTCGCAGTGGGCCACGATGGGCTTGTCCAGAGACTTGGCGAGCTCCATGGCACGGCGCATCATGTCCGGGGACTGGACGCCCTTTCCGTCGTCGGAAAAGCCCGCCACGTCCGGCGCCATGGCCTCCATGTCCGCAAGCTCCGCGCCGGATTCGCCCCGGGTGATGGCACCGTAGGGATAGACATGCACCTTGGCGTCTCTCCGGATGGCGGCAAGCTCCTGGGCCAGGTTTTCCCGGCAGTCAGGCACGGGCTTGAGGTTGGGCATGGCGCACACGACAGTGTAGCCGCCGGCGGCAGCAGCCGCCGTGCCGGAGAACACGGTCTCCTTATAAGAAAAACCAGGCTCCCGAAGATGAACATGGACATCAACGAAACCTGGAACTACCAAACGATCATGCAATTCAATGACGGAAGCGCCTTCACGGGGAAGGGAGGGGGAAACGGAAACAATACGGCCCTGGTCAATGGAAATATCCATATTCTGGAACTTTCCGTCCCGGAAAACGGCCCCGCCGGTCAGCAGCAGACTCATGTCAGTTCTCCTTCCTCTTTGATTCATTCGACATATTATATTATCGGAAAGAGGAGGCCTTGTCAACCGCTTTTCTCCGGCAAAGGACATAAAAAGAGCGGAGCGGAGCGCCTGCTTTTTGGCATACGGAAAAGCGCCCTGCCTCCCGGAGGAGGCAGGACGCTGTTTGCCCTCAGTTGTGGCAGCCGTGGCTGCCGCAGTGATGCTCTCCGCAGCCGTGGTCACCGCAGGTGTGGGCCTCGCCGTCGTGATGGTGGTCGCAGGTGGCGGCCTCGGCGTAGGTCAGGGTACCATTCAGCAGCTCGGCCACCCGCTCGTCGGCATCACCGGTGCAGCCGGCGTAGAGCTTGATGCCCGCCTGGGCCAGGGCCATCTGGGCGCCGGGCCCGATGCCGCCGCAGATGAGGCAGTCCACGCCGTGCTGCGCCAGGAAGCCCGCCAGGGCGCCGTGGCCGCTTCCGTTGGTGGGGCAGACCTGGGCGGAGACCACCTTGCCGTCCTCCACCTCATAGACCTTGAACTGCTCCGTGTGGCCGAAGTGGCCGAACACCATTCCGTTTTCGTAAGTAACTGCGATTTTCATGATTGTGCTTCCTTTCCGTGTGCGCACGAGCCGCACAGCTTGCCGCAGCCGGACCGGGACTGCCGGGGGCAGAGGGAATAGCTGCCGCCGCCGATGGTCAGCGGCCGGCCCTCCACCAGAAAAACGGAGAGCTTCCGCCGGGCCTGGGCATAGATCCGCTGCACGGTGGTCCGGGCCACGCCCATCTGTTCGGCGGCCTCCTCCTGGTTGAGCCCCAGATAATCCATCAGCCGGACCGCTTCGTATTCCTCCACCGTCAGCGCCACGGCCTCAGCTTCGGCGGGGCTGTCCGGGGAGAAGCGGCAGTGGTCGGGCATCCGGCATACCCGGCGGCATTTTGCGTTGCGGGGCATTGCGCATCCTCCTTTTTGAACATATGCCCATTATAGCTCGTTTTGGACATATGTCAAGAATAAAAAAGCTCCGGCACATCATCTGATGTGCCGGAGCGGGAAAGCGGGATCTCAGTGCAGGCTCTTGACCCACTGGCTGTATTTTTCCACGTTGGCGGCGCAGGCATCGGCGTCGGCGCCCTGGGTCAGGATGTAGACCTTGATCTTGGGCTCGGTGCCGGAGGGGCGCACCAGGATGGTGGTGCCGTCGGCAAGCTCAAAGCGCAACACGTTGGAGCCGGAGAGCTCCATGGAGCTCTTGGCGCCGGTGCGGCAGTCCACCACGGAGCCGTCGGTGTAGTCCTTGCGGACCACCACGTCCACGCCGGAGATCTGGGCGGGGGGCTGCTGGCGCAAAGAGGCCATCAGGTTTGCCATGTCCTTGAGGCCGTCCAGGCCGGGCATGACCAGGTTGTGGGTCTTTTCGGCGTAGTAGCCGTACTTCTTGTAGAGGTTTTCCAGGGCGTCGGCCAACGTCAGACCCTGGGCGGCGTACCAGGCGGCCATCTCGGTGAGCAGCAGGGAAGCGGTGACGGCGTCCTTGTCCCGGACGTAGTCGCCCAGCATGTAGCCGTAGGACTCCTCGTAGGCGAAGACCACCTTGCCCTCGCCGGCGTTTTCCAGCTTGTCCTTCTTCTCAGCCAGGAACTTGAAGCCGGTGAAGGTGTCGTAGCAGGCAAGGCCGTTGACCTCAGCCACCTTCCGGGCCATTTCCGTGGTGACAATAGTCTTGAGGGCCACGGCCTTTTCCGGCAGCTTGCCGGCACGCTTCATGGCGCCGATGAGATAGTCCAGCAGCAGCACGCCGGTCTGGTTGCCGGAGATGACCTGGAAGGAGCCGTCCTTGGTGCGGACCATGATGCCTACACGGTCGGCGTCGGGGTCAGAGCCCAGGATAAAGTCGGCGCCCTCCTTCTTGGCCAGCTCCACGGCCAGGGCGAAGCCCTCGGGGTTTTCCGGGTTGGGAGAGACTACGGTGGGGAAGTTGCCGTCCACCACCATCTGCTCGGGCACGCAAATGAGGTGCTTGATGCCCAGACGATGCAGTGCCTCGGGGATGAGCTGATAGCCGGTGCCGTGGAAGGGGGTGTAGACCAGCTTGAAGCTGTCGGCCACCTTGGCCACGGTCTCGGGATCGTTCACCTGGGCCATGACGTTGGAGAGGAACTTCTCGTCGGTCTCCGCGCCCAGCACCTCGATGATGCCCTGGGAGACGGCCTCGTCATAGGGCATGGTCTTGATGTCGTTGAAGATGTCCAGCTCTTCCAGACGCTTGGCGATGGCGTCAGCGTGGCGAGGGGGCAGCTGAGCGCCGTCCTCCCAGTAGACCTTGTAGCCGTTGTACTCCTTGGGATTGTGGCTGGCGGTGACGTTGATGCCCGCCTGGCAGTGGTACTCCCGCACGGCGAAGCTCAGCTCCGGGGTGGGGCGCAGGGCCTCGAAAATGCGCACGTGGATGCCGTTGGCGGCGCAGACCTCTGCGGCGGCACGGGCAAACTCCATGGAGTGGTTTCGGCAGTCCATACAGATGGCCACGCCCCGGTCCTTACCTGCCTGGCCCTCGGCGCAGATCACGTCGGCAAAGCCCTGGGTAGCCCAGCGGATGACGTGAATGTTCATATTGTGCAGTCCGGTGTACATGGTGCCCCGCAGTCCGGCGGTGCCGAACTCCAGAGGACCGTAGAACCGGGACTCGATCTCCTTGGGGTCGGAACGGATGGCTTCCAGCTCCGCGTGCTCTTCCGGGGACAGAGCGGTGCTTGCCAGCCACTTTTCATATTCTTTCATGAAATCCATACGCTGTTCCTCCTGTTGATTGATGATACGCTGCGTGATGCAGAGAATGCGCGGTTTCGTGTTCAGGGCTCATCGGACGCCTCTTCCGATGCGTCTGCGGCCAGCAGGGCCTGGGCCTCTTCCAGCCGGGACTGGGGCACATAAATGTCCACGCCCAGACCGGCGAAGCCCATAAGCACCTTGCCCTGGGTGCCTGCCTTGAAAGCGGGGATGCCGCAGCTTTCCAGCAGGGAGAGGGTGATGTCCGCCATGCTGTCCAGCTCCCACTGGACGGAAAGGCGGGCGGCGGCTTCCCGGTTGCCCTGTTTATCCACAGGCCAGGTATCGGGAATGTTCCGGGCCCGTGCCCAGAAATCTTTCTCCATAGAAACGACCACCTTTACTTATGGTATTTGGTTCCTGCGTTGATCTGATAAGCCCGGTAGATCTGCTCCAGCAGCATGACCCGGGCCAGGTGATGGGGGAATGTCATGGGGGACATGGAAAGGCGCAGGTCCGCCTGGGCCTTGATGGACTCGTCCAGGCCCACGCTGCCGCCGATGAGAAACACCAGGCTGGAGTCCCCGCCCACGGCAAAGCGGGCCATGCGGTCGGCTAGCTGGGGAGAGGAGAGGGTCTTTCCCTCAATGCACATGGCGATGACGGCGGCACCCTTGGGGAGCTTGGCGCGGATCAGCGCGGCCTCCGCCTCCAGGGCCTGGCGGATCTGGGCGGGGGAGGGATCGTCGGGCAGGCGGCTCTCCGGCAGCTCGATGATGTCCAGAGAGCAAAATCGGCTCAGGCGCTTGGCGTACTCCGCGGTGGCCTCCGTGTAGAACCGCTCTTTCAGCTTGCCCACGCACAAAAGCGTTACTTTCTGCATGCGGACCTCCCACTGGGCACATAGGCCCGGCTCAGCTGATCCCGGGGTGCCACGGACAAAATGTCCTCGTCCAGTCCGGCAGCGGAAAAGGCCCGGCAGGCGGCGGATAGGGCCATGGCGGGGGTGTTATTCTCCCGGCTCAGATGGGCCAGAACGATCTCCGCGGCACCGGCTTGGGCCAGCGTCACGGCAAAGCGGGCGGCGTCTTCATTGCTCAGGTGGCCGCCGTTTCCTAAGATGCGCTCCTTTAAATAATAAGGATAGGGGCCGGAGCAGAGGGTCTCCACATCGTGATTGGCCTCCAGGACGGCCAGCTCCACACCGGGGAGAATCTCCTGGGCGGCGGGCGTCACGTAGCCTGTGTCGGTCATAAGGCCCACAGAGGTATCCGGGGTATCGATGCGGTAGCCGCAGGCGCCGGGGGCGTCATGGGCGGTGGGGAAAGCGGTGATGCAGCAATCACCCAGGGTGAATTGCCCGCTGGCGGGGAACACGCGGATGCAGTCGGCAAAAGCGGGGAGCCTGCTTGCAAGATCCGCCGCCGCGGCGCGGCTGGCCACCACCGGCAGCCGGCGCTTTTTCAAAAGCGTGGCCAGACCCGCAATGTGGTCGGTGTGGGTATGGGTGATGAGGATGGCGGTCAGGTCCTCCAGGGTGAGGCCCACCTCCCGCAGCGCCAGGGTGATGCGGCGGCAGGAGATGCCGGCGTCCAGCAGCAGGTGGGTCTGGCCGCAGCTTAGAACCAGCGCGTTGCCGGAGGAACCGCTGGAGAGGGTATGTACGGTGGTCAAGGAAAGTACCTCGCTTCCAAAGAATGAGAAAACGTCCGCAAGGGAGGCGGTCGACCTACGGTCGACATCCTCCGTCGCGGACGTGCAGGTTCATCAGCCGATATGGGCTTCCAGCTCCTCGGATTCTCCGGGCTCTTCCACAGAGCGGATGTCCGCACCCAGGCGGCGCAGCTTGGCCACGATGTCCTCATAGCCCCGCTCGATATATTGCACGCAGCTGATCTCACTTTCGCCGTGGGCAGCCAGAGCCGCAATGACCAGCGCGGCGCCGGCCCGCAGGTCGCAGGCCTGGATGGGAGCGCCGGTCAGATGGTCCACGCCCTCCACCACGGCGGTCTTTTCGTCCACCTGGATGTTGGCGCCCATGCGCTTGAGCTCATCCACATAGCGATAGCGGTTGTTCCATACGCTCTCGGTCACAAGGGACGTTCCCTCCGCCAGGGAGAGCACGGCGGTGACCTGAGGCTGCATATCCGTGGGGAAGCCGGGATAGGGCATGGTCTTGACGTTGGTCTTCTGCAGCTTTCCCGTGCGGCGGACCAGGAGGGTGTCCTCGTGCTCCTCCACTTCCACGCCCATCTCCACCAGCTTGGCGGTGATGCAGTCCATGTGCTTGGGAATGATGTTCTTCACCAGCACCTGACCGCCCGTGGCGGCCACGGCGGCCATGTAGGTACCGGCCTCGATCTGGTCGGGAATGATGGCGTAGCTGCCGCCGGTGAGGCGCTCCACGCCGCGGATCTTGATGGTGTCGGTGCCGGCGCCGCGGATGTTGGCGCCCATGGAGTTGAGGAAGTTGGCCAGGTCCACGATGTGGGGCTCCTTGGCGGCGTTTTCAATGACCGTGTCGCCCTGGGCCATGACGGCTGCCATCATGATGTTCATGGTGGCGCCAACGGACACCACGTCCAGATAGACATGGGCACCCTTGAGGTGGCCGGATTCCGTGGAGGCGTGGATAAAGCCGCCCTCCACCACCACCTTGGCACCCAGGGTGGTAAAGCCCTTGACGTGTTGGTCGATGGGGCGGACGCCGAAGTTGCAGCCGCCGGGCATGGCCACTTCCGCCTGGCCGAAGCGGCCCAGCAGCGCGCCGATGAGGTAGTAGGAGGCGCGGATCTTGCGGGCCAGGTCATAGCTGGTGCGGGTGGAGCGGATGTGGCTGCAATTGATCTCCACCGTGTGGCGGTTGATGGAACGGATGGAAGCGCCCAGCTGCTCCAGGATCTTCAGGCACAGCGTCACATCGGAGATCTGGGGGATGTTTTCGATGCGGCAGGTGCCGTCCACCAGCAGGGCGGCGGGGATAATGGCAACGGCGGCGTTTTTCGCGCCGCTGATCTCAACTTCACCAAACAGGGGCTTTCCGCCCTGTACAATATATTTTGTCAAAATATTTACCCTCTCTTCAAGGCACATTCTTTTGTGGCGGCAATGCCGTCCGCCTCTGCGGACAGTTTGCCCGGCCAGTGCCGCTTCATACCCGCGAAAAGACCGCGGGCCGGGAAAATTTCATCCGGGGAAACTCACACAGCGACACTATATCATATCTTCTGTGGAAATGCAAACCATTCCTGCGCTGTTTCCATAATTAGTTCAAAAATAGCATAAACCGCCCCAGCTGGTCATTTGCGGGTCACAGCGCCGGTTTCACAGTTGACATAATATGTTCCGAAATCGGTGTCCACGCGCCAGGTGGGGATGAGCGTGGTGGTAGAAGCGGAGGTGCTCTGGGCCTGGTAGCAGGCGGTGACGGAGGTGATCTGGGAGACGACGGCGCCGCTTTCCAGGTGAGTGTTCAAAAACATGGTGAGTGCGGAGACGGCGGAGAGCAGCTCGCCGTTGGAGGCAGTGCTGCCGGACACGGAGGGCAGGAACATGCCGCTGACGGTCAGCACGCTGCCCTGGACAGAAAAGGAGACGGTGCAGTTGGAAACGGGGCAGCCGTCGAAGCTGCGGACGGCAGTGGCGGAGAATGTGTCGCCCTCGGAGATGGTGAGGTCGTCATACTGGAACTGGCTGCAGAATTTGCGGCAAAGGCGCTCTACATTGGTGTCCTCCTGCAGCAGAATGGCCGCGTCGAACGCGCCGCCGGAGCTGAATACCGCAGCACCGGCACTGCTTTCATAGGAGTAGATCACGCCGCTCTGGCTGGAGTGGCTCATGCCCTTTCCCAGCAAAAAGGCGGCCATCTGGCGCTCCTGCTCCACATCCCGATCCAGTGTGATGCCGGCAGGCGGAGGGTCAAAGGGAACGGCATTTTCCGGGAGGGAGATGTTGTTGGCCTCAAAGAGCGCGGCAAGCTGGGTCACCGTCTGGCGCCGGCTGTCCAGCCGGGCGGTCTGGCGGCTGAAAAGGGAGCCCAGCAGGAACAGGTTCAGCAGTGCGAGGATCAGTATGATGATGTTTTTCAGCCGGGCACTTTGCATGAGGGATTCCTTTCTGCGGCGGCTGCCGCCGGGTCATTCCGAAAGCCAGGAAAGTTCACAGACGCTGCCGCCATCATCCACATAGGCCAGAGAGAGCCCCTTGCCCGGGTCCAGGGCGGCGATGGCGGATGCCTGCCTGAGCGGAAGGGGAGCGGCGTTTTCACCGGAGAGGGTATAGCTGCGCAGCGCGGCGGAAAGGGAGAGAACGGCGGAGCCCTGCAGCCGGATCTCAGCGGCAGGGGCGTCATCCGCGAAGCGGATGGGCATGCCGTCCACGTGGAGACCGAACTGAAGCACCGTGGTGTCGCCGGACTGGGTCACCTGGGACAGATACGGCGCGGCGCTGCCCAGATGGCCGGCCAGCAGGGTGTGCAGCAGCTCCCAGGCGCCCTGCACGGCTTCCTCCAGGGAGGGCTCGTCGCCCTTTGCGACGGAGAGGGTGGGATCGGTGCCGCTTTGATAGCGCAGGTAGCCGTCCGGGGACAGGCGGAGCGTCTGGTCGCCCTCCATGACCACCTCGGTGCCGTTGGACTCCGTATAGCGGGTGTTGGCATAGGGATTGAAGCCCAGGGCCGCGAGCAGGGCGGAGGTATCCTCAGCAGAGGACGATACGTCCAGCGTCTGGAACTGGGGCATGGGGGAGACGAACAGGGAGCAAGGGCTGATGTTCTCATAGACGGGGTCAGAGTGGCTCAGGTCGAACGCGAAAGCGGCGTTGCCCAGCTCGTAGCTGCTGATCACGTCCTGGAGCCGGGAGGCCTTGACGGCCGTCTCGCACTGCAAAAACGTGTCCGCCCCGTCCCAGACCAGCAGGGATACGGTGCCGTCCAGCTCTGAGACGGCCACATACCGGGCCTGAATGTCGGACTCGCCGGCATTGTCCAGTCCTACCAGCATGGATAAAACGGACAGGGGGAGCGGCTGCAAAAAGTCATAGCAGACACTGGCGCGGGAGAGCGCGGAGAGAAAATCCGTTTGGGTGCAGGGAGAAAAAGACTGTCCAGAACCCAGTGCCTCGCTGAGCAGGGGAGAGAGCAGGCGGCCGAATTGGTCGGTGTCGCCGGTGGAGAGGGTGATGTCGCCGTAACGGCCGTAAGTGCCGGAGACGGCCACCCGCACCGGGGCGGAGAGAGTCTCTGCGGCGGGCTGGGAGGAAGTGTCGGTGCCCGGAGCTCCGGTTTGGAAGAGGTTTCCGACGATGCTGTCATCCGGCGAGAGCATATAGCTCTGTGTCTGGATGAACAGCAGTACCGCGGAGACGGCAAGAAGCGTGATGGCGATTTTTTGCAGCATGTCCCGCCGGCTGGTCTGGCCTCGGCGCACGGGCGGCACCTCCTTTCAAAGATCTCGGCATTGCCTCAGGTGGAGGCGGGGCCGGCGATGGGCAGGGTGAGTCGGATGGTGGTGCCGGGGCCCTCGTGGGGCGCCAGGGCGATGGTGCCGTTGTGGCGCAGCACCAGCTCCCGGGCGATGGACAGTCCCAGGCCCGTGCCGCCGGACTCCCGGGAGCGGGCCTTGTCCACCCGGTAAAACCGGTCGAAGATCCGGTCCCGGTCCTTTTCCGGGATGCCGATGCCGTCGTCCCAGACCTCCATCCACACGTCGTTTTCCGTGGACCCGGCGCTGATGCGGATGTGGCCGCCGTCGGGGGTATACTTGATGGCGTTGCCGATCACGTTCATCATCACCTGCTCCAGCCGGCTGCGGTCGCCCACGATGAGGGGCAGATCCTCCAAAGAGCCGCAGGTGAGCTCGTGGCCGTGGTTTTTGGCGGCCAGAGCATTGGCCCGGGTCACGCTCTGGATGGCCTCGGCAAAGGAGAAGCGGGAGAGGATCAGCTCTGTGTGGCCGGAATCCAGCCGGGAGAGGGTCAGAAGATCCTGCACGATGTTGGTCATGCGGTCCGTCTCCGTGATGATGATGTCCAGAAAGCTCCGGGCGGTCTCGTGGGGGATGTCTCCCTCCTCCGCGTCCCGGAGGGTCTCGGCGTAGCTGCGGACATTGGTCAGCGGGGTACGCAGCTCGTGGGAGACGTTGGCCACGAACTCCTTGCGGCGCTCCTCGTTGCGGTGCTGCTCCGTCACGTCGTGGAGCACGATCAAAACACCGCCCCGGGCCTGGTCGGAAAAGGGCGCCAGATACAGCTCCAGCGTCCGATCCTCCACCAGCATCTCGCCCTCGGCGTAGTTGGGCCGCTGCAGCGCCAGCATTTCCTCAAAAGGATAGACCGCGCCGAACAGCTCGTCGTAGGTGCAGCGGTCATCCAGGCTCCGGTGGAGCATGGCGTTGGCGGCCGGGTTGCAGTGAATGAGCCCGCCCTCGTGGTTGAAAGCCACCACACCGTCGGTCATGTGGAGGAAGAGGGTGTCCAGCTTGTCGCGCTCGTTTTCCACGGCGGCCAGGGTCTCCTGCAGGATGCAGGACATTTCGTTGAACGTGCCCGTGAGGATGCCGATCTCGTCGGAGGACTCCACCGGCAGCTCCGTGTCGAAGTGTCCGGCGGCCACCTGCTCGGCGCCGGCGGTGAGCTTTTCGATGGGGCCTACCATGGTCTTGGAGAGCAGGAAGCTCAAAAGCACGGAGATGAGCAGTCCGATGACCAGCGCCTGGAAGATGATGGTGAACAGCTGTGCGTTGAGCTCGGAGACGGTGTCCTTGTTGTCCAGAATGTAAATGATAAAGGCATTGTCACCGGCCAGGATGGGAATGGCCACGTCCATGTAGTCGGCGGTGATGTCGCTCTCGTCACCCACCAGGGTGGCATCGCCCCGGGCCACGGCGTTGCGGGCGGTGAGGAGATTGGCGGTCTGCTCCCGGGGCAGGCTGTCCTCCCCGGCGGAGCCGCCCAAAAATGCGCCGGTGCGGCCGTCCAGAATGAAGTAGTTGCGGCTGCGGTAGTCGATGCCCAGCTCGCCGGCGCTGATCTTCAGGATCTCCTGGAGCCGCTGGGCCCCGTCTTCCTGTGCAGCCTCGCTGCGCAGCGTGGATACGAATTCCTGCTGGTCCTGACCGAATACATCGGTGATCTGCTCGTAGAACGTATTGATATAAAAGCTGGAGACGCTGGTGGTCAGAAATGCGCCCACCACCGCCATCAGCGATGTGATCAGCAACAGCAGTATCAGCATCAGCTTCATGTGCAGGCTGCGGAACACCGGCGGCACCTCCTCTCATTGGCGTGGGATCATACGGAGAAATAGTAGCCCGCGCCGCGGCGGGTGAGGATATAGACAGGGTTGGCGGGGTCGGCCTCGATTTTTTCCCGCAGGCGCCGGACAGTCACGTCCACCGTGCGCGCATCGTCGCCCACGTAGCCGTAGTTCCATACCTGCTCCATCAGGGCGATGCGGGAGTAGACCTTGTTGGGATGGCTTGCCAGGAAGGTCAGAAGCTCATACTCCCGCTGGGTCAGATCGATGGCCTTGCCGGCGCGGAACACCTGGTGGCTGTCGGTGTTGATGGCAAGGTCGCCGGATACCGGCATGGCGCTGGCGGCGGCGGAGGCGGGAGCGGCCATGGCGGTGCGCCGGATGTTGGCGCCCACCCGGGCAATGAGCTCCCGCATGGAAAAGGGCTTGGTGATATAGTCGTCGGCACCGATCTCCAGGCCCAGCACCTTGTCCGCCTCTTCTTCCCGGGCGGTGAGGATGATGACGGGCACGTTGCTGCCCTGGGCGCGCAGGGCGCGGCATACATCAAAGCCGTTCATCTGGGGCAGCATCACGTCCAGCAAAATGAGATCGGGATTTTCGGACACAGCCTTGTCCAGCCCGTCCTTGCCGTCGTAGGCCTCCAGGGTGCGGTAGCCCTCCCGCTGGAGGTTGAAGCGGAGGATGTCCACGATGTTTTTCTCATCCTCCACGATGAGGACAGTCTTTTGCGTGTTCATAGGGACCTCCAAGTTTTTTGTTGAAAAATTCAGATCAAAGGTTCAAAAGCAGCTTGGCCTTGAGGACGGCGGCGATGGTCTTGGCGTCTTCGATCTCGCCGCTCATGCAGCGGTGCACCATCTCGTCAAAGGGGATGCGCTCCACGTTCAGAAACTCGCCCTCGTCCAGAGACTGCTGCTCCATGTGCAGGCCCCGGGCCAAAAACAGGTGCAGCACCTCGCTGTAGCAACCGGGGGCGGGCACGATGTGCCCCAGGGGCAAAAACGTGTCCGGCACGGCGCCGGTCTCCTCCTTCAGCTCCCGCAGTGCGCCGGTGACGGGGTCCTCGCCCGGGTCCAGCTTGCCTGCCGGGATCTCCAGCATGGTCCGCCCGAATACATAGCGGTATTGGGTCACCGTCAGAACGTTGTTGCGCTCATCCAGCGGCAGCACGGCCACGCCGTCCACATGCTCCACCACTTCTCTGGAGGAGGTGGTACCGTCCGGCAGGCGGACGGTGTCCGTATGGACGGAGAAGAGGGGGCCGCTGTACTGTTCTTTCCGGCTGAGCGTATGCTCCGTCAGATCGGTAAATTCATTCATATTGTTACACCTCGTATACTTTGCTCTTCCACAGGGCAGGATGGACGAAAGCGCCGCTTTCGCTGCAAAAGCACTGTGCCCCAGTCGATTCAATCATTATAATTATATCACGGCGGCCCAAACTTGCCAACCGCTTCTTTCTCTTGAAGAAGCGGCAGATGTGTGCTATACTGTCAGCACGTAAAAATCCAACGGAAAAATTCCCGGAAAGAGGTGAGCCCCACGGAGAAAAAGGGGATCAAGATCGCGGCGCAGAACCGCAAGGCTTTCCACGACTACTTCGTGGAGGACCGCTATGAGGCCGGCATCGAGCTGGCGGGAACGGAGGTCAAGTCCATCCGCGCCGGTACGCTGAACCTCAAGGATGCCTACTGCACCGTCAAGGACGGGGAGATGTTCGTCCACGGTATGCACATTTCTCCCTATGAAAAAGGCAACATCTTCAATAAGGACCCCATGCGCTCCCGCCGCCTGCTCATGCACAAGCGGGAGATCCGCAAGCTCCACGCCCTGGTCAAGCAGGACGGCTATGCCCTGGTGCCTCTGTCTGCCTACTTCAAGGACGCCCGGGTGAAGCTGGAGATCGGCCTTTGCAAGGGTAAGAAAAATTACGACAAGCGGGCGGCCACCGCGGCGCGGGACGCCAAGCGGGAGATTGACCGCACCATGAAAGAGAGGAATCGGTAATTATGTCTGCAAACAACTATCCCATTGCTACCATCACTATGGAGGATGGCCGCGTCATGACGGCGGAGCTGTACCCCGAAAAGGCCCCCAACACCGTCAATAACTTCATCTTCCTGGCCAATAAGGGCTTTTATGACGGCCTGATCTTCCACCGTGTCATCCCCGGTTTCATGATCCAGGGCGGCTGCCCCAACGGCAACGGCATGGGCGGCCCCGGCTATGAGATCAACGGCGAGTTCTCCGCCAACGGCTTCAAGCAGAACGACCTCAAGCACACCCTGGGCGTTTTGTCCATGGCCCGTACCATGGCGCCCAACTCCGCCGGCAGCCAGTTCTTCATCATGGTGGCCCCTGCGCCCCATCTGGACGGACAGTACGCCGCGTTCGGTCAGGTGACCGAGGGCACGGACGTGGCCGTGGATATCTCCCGGGTCCAGCGCAACATGATGAACGACAAGCCCAAAAAGGACGTGGTGATCCAGTCCATCCGGGTGGATACCAAGGGCGTGGACTATCCCGCTCCCGAGACCCACTGACAGACTGACGCGCAAAGGAGGAGCCGTATGCGGACTGCCATTATCACCGGCGCCTCCTCCGGCCTGGGGCGGGAGTTTGTCCGCCAGCTGGAGGATGTGTTCCCGGATGTGGAGTGCTACTGGCTCATTGCCCGCCGGCGGGAACGGCTGGCGGAAATGGCCGGACAGCTCTCCCATAAAAACGTGGAGTGCCTGGCGCTGGATCTGTGCGATCCCATGAGCTTTGTGGCATTGCAGGAAAAGCTGGCGTCGGACCACCCGGATGTGGAGGTGCTCATCAACAATGCCGGCTGCGGTTACCTGGGCGAGGTTGGCCGGACGGAGACCTCCCTCCAGACCCGCATGGTGGATCTGAACCTGCGGGCCCTGACGGCCATCACCAGCATGTGCATCCCCTATATGGAGGCCGGAAGCAAGATCATCAATGTCTCCTCCATCGCCTCCTTCTGCCCCACGCCCCGCATGACGGTGTATTCGGCTACCAAGGCCTATGTCAGTGCGTTCACGCTGGGCCTTTCCGAGGAGCTGAAGAAAAAAGGCGTCACGGTCACGGCGGTGTGCCCCGGCCCTATGGAGACGGAGTTTTTGGATGTGGGCCGCATCAGCGGCAACTCCAGGACGTTCGACATTCTGCCCTACTGCGATCAGGTCCGGGTGGCAGGCGGTACGCTGCGGGCCGCCAAGGCCGGCAGGACCATCTATACGCCCCGCCTCCTTTATAAAACGTATCGTCTGCTGGCCAAGGTGACGCCGGCCAAGCTGATGATGAAGCTGACCAAGACATAAATTTCATGGAATTGTAACATACTTCCCCCGGGAAGTATGTTACAATTCCAAAAGAGTATTCCGCGCCATCCAGCCGCGCAGCGGGAGACGCCCATATGGGGGTGTACCGGTTTCGACGGGGGTATGGAGGCGGGATCAGCGGGCGGCGGCGCCTGACCGCCATAAAACGGGCAATTTATAAATTAAATAACAACAACACTGTTGCTGTTGCTGCCTAATTAAAGGCAGCCGTCCGACCCGGAAGGACCGCGAGCCGGGGAGGGCGTCGTTTAGCGGTAAATGTGCGTGCAGTAAGCTTTGCCTGCGCCACACATCATGAAGCTCACCTGACCTGATGGCGTGACGGTTTGCCATCTGGAAGGGGAACAGGGAGGAAGACTCCCGCAATAATCGTCTGCGCCCGGAGAAAATCCCGTTAAAGTGCTTTCGGACGGGGGTTCAACTCCCCCCACCTCCACCATATGGAATGCCTACAGTAAATTGGACAGTCCTTTTCGGACCGCCAATTACTGTGGGCATTTTATTGTCCCTCTGTCGAGTCATAAAATTCTTTTTCTGCTTGATTCGGTGTCAGAAATCCCAGCCGCTGATGAGGGCGATAGTCGTTATAGAACTGAATATAATTGTCCACTGCGATCCGGAACTCTTCCACAGTTTTGTAATAGTTTTGGCGGAAGTCCTCTTTTTTGATAGATGCAAAAAAGGATTCTGCCACAGCATTGTCATAGGGAGTTCCCGGTGCGGAAAAGGATTGCTGGACACCACATTGCTTCAGTAGTTGTCGAAATGCTGCAGAGGTATATTGCGTACCCTGATCACTATGGAAAAGAAGGCCCCAGGGCTGGTCGCGTCGATCAAACGTTGTTTGAAATGTTTGTATCACTAAGTCAGCGTCTATATATTCGGAAATTCCATATCCAATCACTTTTCGGCTGTAAAGATCAATGATTACACAAAGGTAAAAAAATTCCAACCCCACCTTCGCATATGTGATGTCGCTGACCCAAACTTTGTTGGGTGCATCTGTGAGAAAGTGCCGCTTTAATTTATTGGGATAATAACGATATTGCCGGTCATTGGCCGAGTTTATGCGCGGATGATTTCTTTTTACAGAGAGGCCAAGTTCTTTCATCAGCCGATGTACTCGACGCTCGCTGATTGCGTATCCGCGTTGCATCAATTTGGCGCGGATTCTTCGGGCGCCAAAGCGCTGACAACTCTTCTCAAAAACTTCTTGGATCAGCGGCTTTAACTGATTGTCTCCGATTTGCAGTTGAGTTTGCACTGGGGCATGGAGTGCGTGGTAATAGTATGTAGAGCGATTGACTTGTAGTACACGACAAAGAGTATGGATACTGAACTTACCCTGATGCGTAAGAATGGCATCTATGCGGACATCTAATGGCGAGGATGGTGAGCAGCCGCAAGAATGAAAAATTGCGTTCTCAGTTTGTAAACGTTCAAATTCTTTTTGAAGAAGATATTGCTTTCGCGGCACTGTTTCAGCAGAATCAGCGGTCTCCTGCTTTAACCAATAAAATAATGTGCTGCGAGCAATGCCAAATTGTTCGCACAATTGTGTGGAGGATGTTCCTAACTTATATTGGTGAATAATATTTGCTTTGAACTCTTCGGAATAGTGCTTTGGCATAGAGTTGTACTCCTTTATCTGGTTTGGTATACTAAAACTATACATAATTGGAGTTGTACTGATACTGTAACGGGCTGTAGATATCATTTGAACAATTGAATACTGGAGGTGGGGACTTGAAACTATCAAAAGTCATTATAGAAAACTTCAGACCCTATTCACATAGAGTTGAGTTTTCAATTGAACAAATTACAGCAATTATCGGGAAAAACGATATTGGTAAATCGTCAATATTAGATGCACTCGATACTTTTTTTAATCAGAGCAAACTGGATATAGCTGATAGGAATATTCACTCGGCGGATAATCCGGTAATTATTGGGTGTGCTTTTTCGGACCTTCCAGATGAAATAGTGCTCGATGACTCTGTCTCGACTACTCTTGAAGCGGAGTATTTGCTAAATAAAGATCGTCAATTAGAAATATGGAAAGAATATTCCGCAAGTGGTAAGGAAAGCGTATTCATTGTTGCAGTACATCCGGTGAATGAGCCGTATGATAATCTTCTACAGAAAAAGAATGCCGAGTTGAAGCGGTTGATTCAAAGTGCAGGACTGCAGGATACAGTTAACCAGACGATTAATTCAGAGATGCGCCATGCTTTATGGAAATCTCTCGGTGATCAGATTAGGTTAGAAAAAAGATACATAGCTGCCGATAAAGAGGAAGCTAAAAATATTTGGTTAAAACTCTTACCTATGTTACCGAGGTACAGAATCTTTCGAGCAGATCGCCCCAGCACAGACGATGATGCGATTGCCCAGGACCCAATGCAGGTTGCCATGAAAGCAGCTATTGAGGAGAACCAAGCTGAACTCATACGGATTGCCGAAAACATCAAACAGCGTGTGTCAGTTGTAGCAAATCAGACAATAGAAAAGCTCAAGGACTTCGACGCAACATTGGCGTCGACACTCACTCCGAAGTTCAAAAAAGAACCTGCTTGGGACAAAGCATTTTCTTTTTCGCTGACTGGTGATGAGGATATTCCTATTAATAAACGTGGAAGTGGCGTCAGGCGTTTAATACTATTCAGTTTTTTTCGGGCGAGTTGTGAGGAAAACCTTGATGGTAACACAGATGTTATATATGCGGTGGAAGAACCGGAGACTTCTCAACATCCTGATTTTCAACAAACCATAATTAATACTTTCCTTCAAATGACGGAAAATCCGCACTGTCAGATTTTGTTTACAACGCATGTTCCTGGCCTCGCTAAATTAGTACCTATTGAATCATTGCGTTATATAACAAATGGTGAAGGATACCCGGAAATTGAAACTGGTACAGATGGAGTCATAGCGAGAATTGCTGATTCTTTAGGTGTACTTCCGGATATAACACCTCCACTTGCGCCGTATAGAAACATCCGCCTAATTGTATGCGTTGAAGGGGTCAATGATATTCTCTTTTTACAGACATTAACAGCTGCCCTACATAAGACTCACTCCGAAATAACACCAATATCATCCTGTCCAGACATAATGGTTTTGCCAATGGGCGGCAGTTCATTACAGGAATGGGTTAATCATAACTATCTTAGAAAATTAGGAATTCCTGAATATCATATTTATGATAGTGATTGTACCAATGCACATCAGCAAGAATGTGACTCGGTCAATCAGCGGGCTGATGGTTCAAGTGCGAGAATGACTTCGAAACGCGAAATGGAAAACTATATTCATCCTGACGCCATTCAAGCAGTATATGGTGTAAATTTTGAAATTGATGATAATACGGATGTACCTCGTGTAATATCTGATTATTTGAAGTCTCAGAATTTACCGGGCTGCAATCAAAAAAACGTGAAGAGAAGACTCAATGGAGAAGCCACGCAGTATATGACATTAGAGTTGTTAAAAGAATGTGATCAACAAAATGAAGTTCTTTCTTGGATCTGTGACATTTTGCAACTGGATATTAGTGCTTACACTTAATATTTGTGTCACGACTATGGTACTAATTTGAAATCTTGGCAGTAAAGATACCAATCACAAGAGTGTCATGATGTGCGTTACGAAACGGAACAGCTCATTTAAATAAAATTTAAAAATCTCATCCTTAGAGAATAAAGCAAACTTTATACGAAATCAAAGCTTACCATGAAAAATACCACACCAAACGGTATGGCGTTTTTATGGACACTACGGGGCATAGGAACACTTGATGCAAATGAATTGCCCCTGTACCAAATGTTTGTAAGACGCAAATAGGTTGCCAACTAGAAAGTTGATCAGCAGATGTTCTGGAAAGGCTTCCTCAGAAATCGTATAGAGATCTAGATTGTATCACCATCACATAAAAATAACCACACCGAAAGGTGTGGTTATTTTTATGGTGGAGGTGGGAAATTACAATGCTCGGGGCAAGTGAATTGCCCCTGTGCCAAGGTTTTCGCCCTAGGCGAAAACGCTTGCCCGGTGCAAAAGCGCCGCCCCACCGTGCGGGGCCCCATGTTCTACCTGCATCTGTACTGTTTCGATTATCCAAAGCCCGGAGCCTTGTAGTTGCAAGGCTCCGGGCTTTTTCCTCTGCTGAAATGGCTCGCTCTGTCAAAATTCTTTGCTTTTATGGATTTTTACAGAAACAAAGTAGGACGCGAAGAAGATTATCATTGTAATCAGGGGCGCGGCAGCTTCGACAAGGGGATGGCACATATTCATGCCGCCTTGTCCATTTGGATAAGCACGCTGCTGTCAAGTAGCGGGATTCCGCCTGCACGGAAGTTGGCCCTGGCTGCAACGGCATCATAAAAAAGCCACACCCGCAGGTGTGGCTTTTTTGTGGTGGAGTTTGGTGCGGTTCTGGGCCCTTGCGGAACAGTTACCGGGAAGCAGGCGCTGTACCGGACAGCGCGGGATTGGATGCCAGCAAGAGGCCTCCTACCAAAACGGCGTCGTCCATCAGCGCGCTGGGGAGGATCTGGAAGCGGCCTGCATCGGCAACGAAAGCGGAGGCCTCCGTGAAGTGCCGCAGGCGGGAGAACAGGACTTCTCCCATTTTTGCAACGCCTCCGCCGACTACGATCCGGTCGGGGAACGCCAGCGCCAGCACGTCGGCGAGTCCCAGCGAAAAGGTCCGGGCTACCCGGTCCAGCTCCGCACAGCAGAACAGATCGTTGGCTCGGGCGCCTTCTGCCAGATCCGCGCAGGTCCGCCGGCCGGGAAGTGCGGCCAAAGAAGAATCTGCAGGCACATAGCCGGGCGTATTGAGCCGTTTTTCAATGAAAGGGCCGGCACACAGATATTCCAGCCGGGTGGCCTCGCCGCTGTGGGGAGACTGCCAGTCAGGGACCCAGGCATAGCCCAGGGAACTGGCGCCGTATCCGCCGGGCCAGTACAGACCGCCGCCGATGCCGGTACCGATATTGGTATAGAAGAAGCGGCTGCTGCCGCGGCCTGCGCCGCAGTACAGCTCGCCCAGACCGCCGGTGACCGTATCGTTGCGGACCACGGCGGGCAGACGGAAGGTCTGGCGGAACCATTCCAGCAGTTGGAAGTGTTCCCAGCCCTCTACCTGAAGCGAACAGACGATCGTTCCGGTGAGGGGATCGATGGGGCCGCCGAAGCCAACTCCGATGCCCTGGATATTGTACGCCTGACAGAGCGCTGAGCCGGTTTCCCGGATCCAGCGGAGGATGGCGGACGCGTTGGTGTTTTCGCCCAGCCGGACCTGACGGCGGACCAGGATCGTTCCATCAGCCGTTCCCACGGCGGCCTGTTGTTTGGTGCCGCCGATCTCGATGGAAAGGTAGAGGGGGGTGTCTGTGGCCGCTGGTATGACTGCATGTTCCATACGAAGTTCCTCCAATTTTTATGTAACCGATTAAATGCGCCGTAAAATTTTATAAAGCTATCATAACACGGAGAAAACGCAATGTCATGCCTGTTTCTTCCTTTACGTAAACAAAAAGAAAATTTGTATGGTTTTATGAAAAAGTTAAAAAAGTATGTACACTTTGTACATTGAAATGGATTACAAAATCTGTTATATATATCAATAAAGACGAATGAAAAGGATTACATAGGTATGGTCACAATTGCTGATGTGGCAAAGGCGGCAGGCGTTTCGGTCGCCACGGTATCCCGCGTCATGAACAACAGCACACTGGTGGCGGAGCCTACAGCGAAGGTTGTTCGGGAGACCATCGAGCGGCTTTCTTACGTTCCCAATCAGCAGGCACGCAACCTGCGGCGGAACGAGAGCAGAACGGTGCTGGTGCTTTTGCCCAATATTACAAACCCATATTACGCCAACGTATTCGGCGGGATCAATGAGCGGGCACAGGTGCTGGGATACAATCTGTTTCTTACCAGCACGGAGGGCCGCGACCCGGAGACGCTTTTGAGCGAGGCCATCGAACACAAGCGGGCCGATGGAGCTATCCTGCTCCACATTGAGCGGGATGAAAAATGGCTGCAGAAGTACTCCGACCGCTTTCCGGTGGTGCAGTGCTGCGAGTATGCGGCACCGTGTGACACAGCCCACGTCTCCGTGGACAACTACCGCGCCGGCTATGAGGCTACGGCGTATCTGGTGGGGCTGGGCCGCAAGAAGATCGGAACCATCAGTTCCACGAACCGGGTCATGTCCACGCTCCAGCGTATGCGGGGCTATCAGGATGCCCTCCAGGATGCGGGGCTCCCTCTGTGCGAGCGGTACGTGGTGCGCTCGGATGAGAGCTACAGCTATATGAGCAGCCTGGAGGCAGCCAGGGAGATCCTCTCCCAGCCGGACCCGCCGGATGCGCTTTTCTGCATCGGCGACTCCATCGCTCTGGCAGCGGTGGTGGTGGCCCGGGAGATGGGACTGTCCGTCCCGGAGGACGTGTCTGTGGTGGGATTCGATGACGTGATCTACACCAAGATGATCCACCCCTATCTGACCACGGTGATCCAGCCCTGCGCCGATCTGGGCGGGCGGGCCATCGACATGCTGGATCAGATTATCACAAACGGCGGCCTGGAAAACAGAAATGTGATCCTGCCCCACGGTTTTATTGCGCGAGAGTCCACTTGCCCTGTGGATCAGGGCGGCTGAATGGTGTTTTCCGGCCGGTCAGCGGCCGAAAAATAAAAGGGTCCCTGCACAAAATTCAGAGGAGGATTACCATGAAGAAGTTTTTTGCACTGTTCCTGAGTATGGCGATGGTCCTTGCAACCCTGACCGCCTGCGGCGGCAAAGAAGAGACTCCCCCCGCTGAGGAAGGCGGCGAGGGCGGCTCCGGCGACTCCTACAAGATCGGCATGGTCATTCTGTCCGGCGACCACGGCTTCACCGGTGAGTCGGTCAAGCACGCCGAGATGGAAGCAGAGGCCCTGATGGAGGCCAACGAGAACCTGGAGATCGTGGTCAAGTCCTGCGGTGAGGCCGCCGACCAGATCACCGAGATCGAAAACCTGATCGCCGAGGGCGACATCGACGCCATCATGCTGTGGCCCACCGAGGGCGAGGCGCTCCGTTCCGCCGCCCAGACGGTTGTGGACGCCGGCATCAAGCTGGTGGTTTATGACCGCCTGATCGAGGACTTCGAGGGCCTGGAAGGCCAGATGATGGGCGATAACTTCAGCATCGGCGAAGAGATGGGCAACTACCTCAACGAGTACTATGCTGATGACGACCAGGTCAACTACCTGCGCTTCGTGGGCGACAGCTCCACCGTTACCTCCCAGCGCTCCGGCGGTATGGACGAGGTCATCGACGCCACCAAGTTCAACCAGATCAACGAGACCTTCGTGACCGACTGGTCCACCGAGAAGGCCCAGGAGCAGATGGAGAACTGGCTCAACGCCCACACCAACGAAGAGATCGAGTCCCTGGATCTGATCGTTACCCACGATGACGAGATCGTTGACGGCCTGATGAACGCGCTGGACGCCTATTCCGGCAGCGCCAAGCTGAACGTGAAGCTCATCACCTCTGTGGGCGGCCGCGAGGACACCATGCAGAAGTTTGAGAACACCAAGCTGGACGTCAAGTTCGTCACCTGGTTCTTTGCTCCTTCCTTCATCCGTGAGTGCGTGGACTTCACCGCTGACGTGGCCATGGGCGTTCCCTTCGAGGGCACCGCAGTGGAGAGCGACGGCATCTATCTGATCCCCTCCTTCTCCATCAGCAACGCCGGCAATGCCCACTATGACTTTGAGCAGTACCGCGCCAGCGACGAGTATTCCGTCCGCTATTCCATCAGCGATTTCTAAGCTTGATGGCCGATTTTGAATAGGTCTTTTGTGGGGCCGGCTGAAAGTCAGCCGGCCCCATTTGCATCCGGCCGCTCCCACCACATGCCGCTCCGGCAGGTGACACGGCGTACCGTCTGTCCCGGCAGCGGAGCGGCGCAGGGTACAAGATGTTTAGGAAAGGAATCACTGCCATGCGTTTAGAGATGAAAAGCATCGTGATGGAATTCGGGCCGGTCCGCGCAGTGGACAATGTGGACCTTACGATCGAACCCGGTCAGATCGTGGGCCTGCTGGGAGAAAACGGCGCCGGAAAATCCACACTGATGAACGTGCTGGCCGGAGTGTATACACCCGTTTCCGGCAAGATACTGATCAACGGAAATGAGACGACCATGCGGGGCGTGCGCACGGCGAATCAGTGCGGCATCCGCTTTATCCACCAGGAGCTGAACCTGTGCAAGGACCTGCGGGTCTACGAAAACATGTTCCTGGGAGAAGAGATCCCCAAAGGCCCCATTTTCCTGGACAAGGAAACCATGGTGAAAAAGTGCGCGGATGTATTCCAGCGCATGAAGGTCTCCATTGACCCGGAGGCGGTGGTGGAGACGCTGTCCGCTGCGGAAAAGCAGCTGGTGGAGATCGGCAAGGCACTGCTGTTCCAGTCGGAACTCATTATCATGGATGAGCCCTCCACGGCACTGGCCACCGCGGAGATCGAGAACCTGTTTGACATTATGCGCCAGCTGAAAAAAGAAGGCGTCAGCTTCATCTACATCTCCCACAAGATGCCGGAGCTGTTTGAGATCTGTGATATCTACTATATCCTCTGCGACGGCAAGCTGATCGCCCACGGAAATTTCAAGGACATCGACGAGGACCAGGTCACGGAGCTGATGATCGGTCACAACCTGCAGTCCGGCGAATTTGAAAACCATGTCTGCAGAGCCACCGAGGAGATCTGCCTTTCCGTGCGGGGCGTTTCCAGCGGTGTGCTGAAGGATATCTCCTTTGACCTGCACCGGGGCGAGATCCTGGCTGTCACCGGCCTGCAGGGCTCCGGCCGGGATACGCTGGCCGACGTGCTGTTCGGCGTCCAGCCGTACACCGGTGAGATCGAGGTGGAGGGCGTTCGGATGCCCAGCAACGCCAACGACCGCTCCGTCCGCTACTTTATGAAGCACCGGGTGGGCATGGTGCCCCGGATGCGCGCCGAGCGCGGCATCCACAACGACCTTTCTGTGCAGGATAACCTGTCCATGGGATTCTTGAACGCCAAGTTCAAAAAGCTCTTTATCAGCGCAAAGGAAGAGCGGGCCCGGTTTGAGCGCCAGCAAAAGGCCATGTCCATCAAGGTGGGCAACACCCGCAACCCCATCACCTCTCTTTCGGGAGGAAACCAGCAGAAGGTCATTTTGGGCAAGTGGCTGGAGACGGACGCGGACGTGCTGCTGCTGGATAACCCCACGCAGGGCATCGATGTGGGTACGAAATTCGAGATCTATCATCTGATTCTGCGGCTGGCGGAGGCGGGAAAGGCCATCATCATGTTCAGTGCCGAGTTCCCGGAGATCCGCAAGGTGGCCGACTCGTGCATCGTCCTGTACAAGGGCAGCTGCAACGCCTGGCTCAACCGTGATGAGCTGACCGAAAAGAACGTAATGTATTATTCCACCGGAGCAAATTTGGAGGGTCTGAAAGATGGAAAAAAGACTGACCGCTGATACCGCAAGATCCATTGGCCGGGCGCTGACCAGGGAGTACAGCTTCGTGCTGTCCTTCATTCTGCTGGTGATCATCGGCGCCGCAGTGAACCAAAACTTCTTCACCTGGAGCAACATCTCCAACCTGTTTGTCCAGGGCAGCATGATCGGCCTGATCGCCATGGGTATGACCATGGTCATCGGTGCCGGACTGATCGATATCTCCGTCGGCTCCCAGGTCGCCCTGATCGGCGGCTTCGGCATCTGGGTGATGAACTGGTCGGGAAGCATCCTGGTCATGCTGCTTTTCTGCATCGTCTTCGGCATGGCCATCGGTGCGGTGAACGGCCTGCTGGTCACCAAGGGCGGTATGCCCGCCATGGTGGCGACCCTGGCCACCATGAGTGCCTGCCGCGCCATCGTCAACTACTACGGCGCCGGCGGCCCCTTCACTGTGGATAAGGAGATCTACGACCGCTTCCGTCAGCTGGCTGTGGGCGGAATCCCTCTGGGCGGAGACGCCAAGCTCCCCTATCTGATGATCATCTTCATCGTGGCGGTCATCATCTTTGACCTGGTCATGAAAAAGACCAAGCTGGGCAAGCACATCTTTGCCGTGGGCAGCAACGAAAAGTCCGCCCGCCTGTCCGGCATCAACGTGGACGGCGTGAAGATCGCCGCTTACATGATCACCGGCGCCATGTGCGGCATCGCGGCGCTGATGTACGCCTCCCGTATGACCGCCGTGGCGGCGGCCAGCGCGGCAGTGGGCTGGGAAATGGACGCCATCGCCGGCGTGGCCATCGGCGGCACTTCCATGAGCGGCGGCCGCGGCAAGATCATGGGCACGTTCCTGGGCGTCCTGATGCTGTCTCTTATACACATCTCCGAGCCCACGAGACCGGAGCCTATC
>OWID01000068.1_pt1 | contig 55103 bp, 58 predicted proteins | sample 1732661 | NCBI WGS metagenome assembly OWID01 (sample SAMN05065739, study PRJEB22554) | human gut metagenome | biome: ENVO:2100002; feature: ENVO:00000062; material: ENVO:00002003 | host: Homo sapiens | place: USA
TAGGCTCCGGTCTCGTGGGCTCGGAGATGTGTATAAGAGACAGCCCCTGCCTGGGGGTGCCCTTGCTTCAAAGCGAGGAAAAGGAGGAAACAGATGAGCCGGGAGACGGTTTTGGAGGCTCTGCGCCGCAGCGGCGGCGCATTTTTATCCGGGGAGGAGCTGAGCCGGCAGCTGGGACTGAGCCGTACGGCTGTGTGGAAAGCGGTGGATACCCTGCGCCGGGCGGGATATGACATCGAGGCCCGGACGGGCCTTGGCTACCGGCTGGCCGCGGTGCCGGACCTGCTGACGGAGCCGGAGATCCGCAGCCTGCTGGGTCATGTGGACCGGGTGGGAAAGACTCTGGTGTGCCTGGATGAGGTGGACTCCACCAATACCTACGCCAAGAGCCTGGCGGCCGCCGGCGCGGAGGACGGCACCGTGGTAGTGGCAGACGGGCAGACGGCGGGCCGGGGCCGTATGGACCGGGTCTTTCTCTCCCCTAAGGGAAAGGGCATCTATCTGACGGCCCTGCTGCGGCCCGACCTGCCGCCGGAGCGGCTGATGTCCGTCACGGCCATGGCGGGCGTGGCGGTGTGCCAGGCGGTGGAAGAGGTGTGCGGCGTGCAGCCGGGGCTCAAGTGGCCCAACGATCCCATCCTGAACGGCAAAAAGCTCAGCGGCATTTTGACGGAGCTTTCCCTGGAGGCAGAGAGCGGGCGGCTTCAGTATCTGGTGGTGGGCATCGGCGTGAATGTGAGCCACGCGCCGGAGGACTTTTCTCCCCAGGTGCGGCCCATCGCTACGTCTTTGGTCCAGGCCCTTGGCCGTCCGGTTTCCCGCTGCGCCCTGGCGGCGGCGGAGATCCGGGCGCTGGACCGGCTGTACCGGGCTCTGGAGACGGGGGATACGGCGGCGTATCTGGACCATTACCGCCGCTGCTGCGTGAACTTGGGCAAACAGGTGCAGCTGATCGGTCCCCAGGGGCGCACACAGGCTCTGGCCCTGGATGTGGACGAGCAGTTCGGCCTGGTGGTGCGTTTGGAGGACGGAACCGAACGGGTGGTCCGCTCCGGCGAGGTCTCCGTCCGGGGCATGGACGGCTATGTGGATTGAAAAAAGCGGACGGTGCTTCAAGCGCCGTCCGCTTTTTTTGATTCAGTTTCCGTCGATGTGGTTTTGGATGCGCTGCATGATCATCTCCAGGGCCACCAGATTGTGCCCGCCCTCCAGCACCACGATGTCCGCGTACTTCCGGGAGGGCTCCACGTACCGCTCATGCATGGGCTTGACGGTGGTCAGATACTGGGTGACCACCGACTGGAGCGTGCGGCCCCGCTCCTCCACGTCCCGCAGGCACCGGCGCAGGATGCGCACGTCCGCGTCCGTCTCCACGAAGATTTTGATGTCCAGCATGTCCCGCAGGGCGGGATTCTGGAAAATGAGGATGCCCTCCACGATGATGACCTTGTTGGGCATCACGGTGACTGTCTCGTCCGTGCGGTTGTGCTCCACATAGGAGTAGACGGGGCACTGGACACTGTGGCCTGCCTTGAGCTGATGAAGGTGCTCCACCAGCAGCTCCGTTTCAAAGGCGGCGGGGTGGTCATAGTTGACTTGGGCCCGCTCTTCGTAGGTCTTGCCCTCCTGGCGCTTATAGTAGCTGTCGTGTCCGATGACGGTGACGGCGTCACCAAAGTGCTCTTTCAGGTGCCGGGGCAGGGTGGTTTTCCCGGAGCCGGTGCCGCCGGCAATGCCGATGAGGATCGTATCCATGCAAATATCTCCCTTCCGCGGTACCTGGAAACAAAATCACCGCATAATTCGTCCTTATTATACAGCCTGCGCCGTCAAACCGCAAGGGAGCGGAGCGGCCGCGCGCAAAATTCTGCCCTGGGCGGAAAATGTTGAAAAAGTGAAAATTCCGCCCCGGCACCCTTGACGGCAGGCCGGAAAGCCGATATTATGTTATGTAAAGCATTGAACCATTCGGAAGGAGTGCCCTTATGGCTATGAAGCGTTGCCCCGTCTGCGGGGAAAAATATTCCGATACATATAAAACCTGTCCCTTCTGCGAGGAGGAGGCGGCTGAGCGCAGCGGCGGCAAGATCCGCCGGGGCGGCGGCAGACGCTCTGCCTCCAAGGGCCAGCCCAATCTGCTGACCCCCACGCTGGTGGTGCTGATCCTCATTATGCTGGCACTGCTGGTGTATCTGCTCTTTGGCGACCAGTTCCAGAAGAAAGAAGAGGAGACGCCCAACACGCCGGTGGAGGAGGTCACGCCGAGTGAGGACGAGACCCCCGCGGAGGAGGGCGAGACGCCTGCCGGCGAGGACGGCGAGGTGGACATGCCGGAAGATCCCTCCGTGCCCACCACCGGGGATGATACTCAGGAAGAGCCGGATACCTCCGGTGAGCTGAGCTATGAGAAGGCATCCGCCCTGCCCGACGGCCTGACCCTGAGCACCACGGACTTTACCCTCAAGACCGTGGGCGAGAGCCATACCATCACCGTCTCCGGCGGCAGCGGCAGCTATACTTGGATCAGCGAGGACGAGGGCATCGCCTCTGTGGACTCCAGCGGCAAGGTCACCGCCGTTTCCCGCGGTACGGTGAACGTGCTGGTGACGGACGGCAGCAAGAAGGCCGTTTGCATCGTCCGGTGCAATGTGAGCGCGGACAGCTCTGCCTCTTCCTCCGGCAGCAGCGGCAGCACGACCGCTTCCTCCTCCGGCCTGAAGGCGGGCTCTGCCGTGGTGACCAATGCCGGAAACGGCGTGTTCGTGCGCTCCGGCCCCGGCACGGAGAATGAGGCCCTGGCCACCCTCCCCAACGGGGCGGAGGTCAAGATCGTGGAGAGCGCCGGAAACAGCTGGTACAAGATCACCTTTGCCGGCAATGGCGGCGCGGATACCACCGGCTATATGAAGGGCGAGTTCCTGGCCAATCAGTAAAGAGAAAAAGATCCCCGGATGCTATGCATCCGGGGATCTTTCGTTGCGTATGGCCGGGAAATGTGGTATCATATCAAACTGTATCAGTATGTAAAGAGCAAGGAGCGTAGCTATGACCACTCGTGAATTTCAGCAAAAATCGCCGCTGGCGATCTTCCTCTCCTACTTCCGGCCCCACCGGAAGCTGTTCATTATGGATCTCACCTGCGCGCTGATGATCTCCCTGATCGATCTGGCGTTTCCCTACGTCTCCCGCTGGTGCATGTACGAGCTGCTGCCCCAGAGCGCTTACCGCACGTTTTTCGCGGTGATGGCGGTGGTGTTCGTGGCCTTTGCCCTGCGGGCGGTGTTCCAGTATATCATCTGCTACTGGGGCCACACCTTCGGCATCCTGGTGGAGGCGGATATCCGCCGGGACCTGTTCCGCCACATGCAGGAGCTGAGCTTTGACTACTACGACCGCAACCGCACCGGTCAGCTCATGAGCCGCCTGACCGCAGACCTCTTCGACATCACGGAGCTGGCTCACCACGGCCCGGAGGACATCTTCATCTCCGGCGTGACCATTGTGGGCTCCCTTGCCATCATGTTCACCATCCAGTGGCAGCTGGCGCTGGTGATCGCGCTGATCCTGCCGGTATTTTTCGCCGTGGTGTGGAAGTGCCGCAAGTCCATGAACGAGGCGTCCCGGCATGTCAAGCAGCGCACCGCCGTCATCAACGCCGACATCGAGTCGGGCCTGTCCGGCATCCGCACGGCCAAGGCCTTTGCCAACGAGGAGGCGGAGCTAAAGAAGTTCGACTCCTCCAACGACAGCTTCAAGACCTCCAAGCGGGCCTTCCACAAGGCCATGGGCCGTTTCAACGCCACCATGGAGTTCTTTTTGACCATCCTTTCCGTGGCGGTCATCGCCGTAGGCGGCCTGCTCATCATGCAGGGCCGCATGGACACGGTGGACCTTATCACCTTCAGTCTGTATATCACCACGTTCGTCAACCCCGTCCGCAAGCTCTCCAACTTTGCCGAGCTCTTTGCCAACGGCACTGCGGGCCTGGGCCGGTTCATCGAGCTGATGCGGGAGGAGCCCGCCATGCAGGACGCGCCGGACGCCAAGGTGCTCACCGGCGTCCGCGGCCAGGTGGACGTGGACCATGTGAGCTTTGCCTACCAGGATGATCTGGCGGTGCTCCACGATGTGGACCTGCACATCCGACCCGGCGAGACAGTGGCGGTGGTGGGTCCCTCCGGCGGCGGCAAGTCCACGCTGTGCCAGCTGATCCCCCGGTTCTACGATGTAACGGAGGGGGCCGTGCGCATTGACGGGCAGGACGTGCGCTCCGTGACCCAGGAGTCCCTGCGACAGAACGTGGGCGTGGTGCAGCAGGAGGTGTTCCTGTTTGCGGCCAGCATTCTGGAGAACATCCGCTACGGCCGTCCCGGCGCCACGGAGGAAGAGGTGGCCCGGGCAGCCAAGCTGGCGGAGATCTATGATGACATCATCGCCATGCCCGACGGCTTCAACACCTATGTGGGTGAGCGGGGCGCTCTGCTCTCCGGCGGACAGAAGCAGCGCATCTCCATTGCCCGCATTTTCCTGAAAGACCCCCCGGTCCTCATTCTGGATGAGGCCACCTCCGCCCTGGACAGTGTGACGGAGGCCAAGCTCCAGGAGACCTTTGAAAAGCTCTCCCAGGGGCGGACCACCATCATCATCGCCCATCGCCTCTCCACCGTCCGCAATGCCGACCGCATTGCCGTCATTGAGGAGGGCCGTATCGCCGAGCTTGGCACCCACGAGGAGCTGATGGCAAAGGACGGGGCCTACGCATCCCTGGTGCGGACCCAGGAGCTGCGCCATGGATAAGGGGGCACTGCTGGACCGGCTGGGCGCGGCCGGTGAGGAGCGGCTGGCCCTTTCCCGGGTGCTGGACCGCTATGAGCGAAGCTGCCGCCGGGGAAGCGGCGAGACTACGGATTTCCTCACGCCCCAGCAGCGGCTGCGCTCCCAGGAGCTTTTGCGCCTGGCGGGTGCCGGAGCGGGGACGTACGTGTGTACCGGCGGCTACGCGGAGGCGGAGCGGCAGGTGCTCTTGTTCCTGCCGGACTGGCTGGAGGCGGAGATGGCAGAGACCATCAGCCCCATCCGCTGCCTGCGGGCTTCCTTCCGGGCGGAAAAACCCCTGAGCCACCGGGACTTTCTGGGCAGCCTCATGGGCATGGGCGTTGCCCGGGAAAAGGTGGGCGACATCCTGGTGACGGCCGAGAGCGCGGACATCCTGGTGCTGGACATGGTGGCGGACTTCCTGCTGCAAAGCTGGGAGAGCGCCGGTCGGACCCGGCTGCATCTTCAGGAGGTGGAGCGCAGCTGCATCCATATTCCTCAGGCGTCCACGGAGGAGGTGCGGGACACGGTTTCCTCATTGCGGCTGGACGCGGTGATCGCCGCGGGACTGCGCATGTCCCGGGGAAAGGCGGCAGAGCTGGTGTCCTCCGGCCGGGTGCAGGTAAACTGGATGGAGTGCACCAAGGCGGACAAGCTCCTGGCGGAGGGAGACACGGTCTCTGCCCGGGGCTTTGGAAAGTTCCGGCTGGCGGCGGTGGGCGGCACTACGAAAAAGGGCCGCATCTCCGTGACGCTGCTGCGGTATGTGTAAAGAGAGGGGCGGACAACATGAGCAAGTACGAGTATGCATTTGAGACAGTGAACTGCGACAGCGCCTCCGGGTACAGCCTTTTCGGCGGTGTGGGCCTGACCACGGAAGGACACAGGGAAATCATTGCCCAGCGGGCATCAGGGGGCTGGCGGTTCGTGGGTGTCATCCCTGCCAGCCAGCGGGCAGGCGGGTTCATCGAAACGGTGGACCTGGTGTTTGAACGGCCTGCGGCCGAAGAATAAGGAGGAGTATATGGATCAGAAGAAGATCGACCGGATCAATGAACTGGCCCGCAAGGCCAAAAGCCCCGAGGGCCTTACGGAGGCGGAGACGGCGGAGCGCGCCGCCCTGCGAAAGGAATATGTGGACGCAGTGCTGGGCAGCCTGAAAGGGCAGCTGGACCACACCTACATCGTGGATGAGAAGGGCAACAAGCACAAGCTGAAAAAGAAAGGGGAGTAAGGGCGTGGCTTCCCAAAAGAAGAAAACAGACTGGGGCTGGCCACTCATCATCGTGCTGTTTGTGATCGGCGTGTGGCCCATCGCCCTGGTGCTGCTTTTCATGAAGCTTTTCAAAAACGACGGGCAAAAGCAGCGGGTGCAGGCGCCGCCCCTGTCGGGACAACAGCACGGCAGCCAGGCCGCTGCGTCGGGCCGCACCCGGAGTGCGGTGCAGACGGTCACGCAGTCTCCACTGCCGAAAAAGTCCAATGCGGCATGGCTCAAAGTGGCGGGCATCGTGCTGCTGGTGGTGGGGATCATGGGGATGACAGGCCCCATCGAAGCCCTGTTCTGGTCTGACTACTGGTTCAGCCTGTGGCTGCCGGAACTGCTGCAATTCCTGGCGGTGGCGGTGGGCGGCGGCGCCATGCTGGGGGCAGGTATTACCATGGACCGGCGCTTGAAGCGCTATGCCCGGTATCTGGCGGTCCTGGGAGAGCGGGAGGCCATGCCTGTTGATGAACTTGCAAGGACTCTGGGCTTTTCCAGCGGCCGGGTGGAGCGGGACCTGGAGAAGATGGTGGAAAAGGGGTATTTCGGCCCCACCGCTTATCTCAATGTAGAGCTGGGCTACCTGTTCCGCAGCGATAAGGCGGATACGGAGTGGAAGCGCCGCCAGCAGGCGGCCCAGGCCGCCCAGACGCCCAAGGAGGCGGAGGAGGGCTATTCCGGCATCCTGCGCAAGATCCGCCGGGCCAACGACGCCATTGCCGATCCGGAACTCTCGGCTAAGATCGACCGGCTGGAGGAGATCACCGCCCGCATTTTCCGGGCGGTGGAGGAGGACCCCAAGAAGGCCGGGCGCATCGATACCTTCCTCAACTACTATCTGCCCACCACCCAGAAGCTGCTGGACTCCTATGCGGAGTTCGAGGCTGCCGGCGTGGAGGGGGAGAACCTGCGTCAGGCGAAGGGGCGCATCGAGTCCACCATGGATGCCATCGTCCGGGGCTTTGAGCACCAGCTGGACGAGCTGTACAAGGCGGACGCCCTGGATGTGGACAGCGATATCCGGGTCATGGAGACCATGCTCCGGCGGGATACGGCCACGGTGGAAGAGGACTTCGGTCTGGGCGCCGCGGCGCAGAAAAAGGAAAAATCATAAACCGTTCTGTACAGCGAGGCGGGCCTGCTTTTGCGGGCCCGCCTTGTTGGCAAAATGCATAAAACACAAATGACCTCACAGGAAAAACACCCAATGGATTCTGGTTAATATAGACAACAAAATAAAGAAAAAATTATGTAAAATTACAATCAATTTGCGCCGGATTTCAGCGTCCATAGAGAGAATGACGACAAAACCACCAAAATGGGATGCAGGATTTCTCCACTGCGATAGGGGGCTGTTCAATTGACACGGCATGTCGGAAAAGGATATACTGAATATGCTGACAAGCGTCCCTAAAAAGGCGTTAATTCGCCGATTTTCGAACACTGTGAATCATTTGAACGAGGAGGATCAGACATGAAAGACATCGTAGAGATCCGCTGGCACGGCCGTGGCGGCCAGGGCGCAAAGACCGCGTCCCTGCTGCTCGCGGACGCCGCCTTCAACACGGGCAAGTATGTCCAGGGTTTCCCTGAGTACGGCCCGGAGCGTATGGGCGCGCCCATCACGGCGTACAACCGGATCAGCTCTGAGCGCAGCACTGTCCACTCCAACATTTATTTCCCCGACTATGTGGTCGTGGTGGATGAGACTCTGCTCTCCGCCGTGGACGTGACCGCCGGCCTGAAGAAGGAAGGCGCCATCGTCATCAACTCCAGCAAGACCCCCGCCGAGCTGCGTCCCCTGCTGAAGGGCTACGAGGGCAAGGTCTGCACCATCGACGCCGGCAAGATCTCTGAGGAGGAGCTGGGCAAGAACTTCCCCAACACCCCCATGCTGGCTGCTATCGTCAAGGTTTCCGGCGTTGTGGAGCCTGACGAGTTCGTCAAGGATATGGAGGCTTCCTTCAAGCACAAGTTCGCCTCCAAGCCCCAGGTCATCGAGGGCAACATGCGTGCCCTGAAGCGTTCTATGGAGGAGGTACAGGTAGGATGAGTCATTTGGCTAAGGATATGACGCCCGACGTCACTTGGAAGGATATTACTCCCGGCTGCAACATTTTTGAAGGCGGCACCTCTGTCACCGTGGAAACCGGCGACTGGCGCACCATGAAGCCCGTCATCGACTGGGACAAGTGCAAGCAGTGCCTGCTGTGCGCTCCCGTGTGCCCTGACATGTCCATCCCCGTGGGTGCCGATGGCAAGCGCGGCGATTTCGACTACTTCTTCTGCAAGGGCTGCGGCATCTGCGCGAACGCCTGCCCCTTCGGCGCCATCACCATGGTCAAGGACGAGAAATAAGGAGGGGATAACTATGGGAATCAGAGAAAGACTTTCCGGCAATGAGGCCATTGCCTACGCAATGAAGCAGATCAACCCGGACGTGATGGGTGCATTCCCCATCACCCCGTCCACCGAAATCCCCCAGTATTTCTCCACTTACGTGGATAACGGGGAAGTGGACACCGAGTTCATCGCTGTGGAGTCCGAGCACTCCGCCATGTCCACCTGCATCGGCGCTGAGGCTGCCGGCTGCCGTGCCATTTCCGCCACTTCTTCCTGCGGTCTGTGCTACATGACCGAGATGCTGTATGTGGCTGCTTCCGACCGTCTGCCCATCACCCTGGCGGTCTCCTGCCGTGCTCTGTCCGGCCCCATCAACATCAACAACGACCACTCCGACGCCATGGGCGTGCGTGATGCCGGCTGGCTGATGCTGTTCGCCGAGACCAACCAGGAAGCTTACGATAACTACCTGCAGGCCATGCGCATCGCTGAGGCTGTCAGCCTGCCCATCATGATCTGCCAGGACGGCTTCATCACCTCTCACGCCATCGAGAACATCGAGCTGGTGGAGACTGAGAAGGTCAAGGAGTTCGTGGGCGAGTACAAGCCCCAGCACTTCCTGCTGAACAAGGACGAGCCCATGGCCGTCGGCGCTTACGCTACCCCCGTGTACTACATGGAGGCCAAGCGTCAGCAGGCTCAGGCCATGATCGACGCCAAGGACGTCATCAAGAAGGTCGGCGCCGAGTTCGGCGAGATGACCGGCCGTACCTATGGCCTGATCGAGAAGTACATGATGGACGACGCCGACGTGGCCCTGATCATGATCGGCTCCTCCGCCGGTACTGCCAAGGAAGCCATCCAGGAGATGCGCGCCCAGGGCAAGAAGGTGGGTCTGATCAAGATCCGCTCCTTCCGTCCCTTCCCCGCCGAGGAGATCGCCGAGGCTCTGAAGAACGTGAAGGCCTTCGCTGCCATGGATAAGGACGACAGCTTCAACGCTCACTGCGGCCCCATCTACGCCGAAGTGGCTGCTGCTCTGTACTCCGCCGGCATCAGCGCCCCCAAGGGCATCAACTTCATCTACGGCCTGGGCGGCCGCGATGTGCGCGTGGAGAGCATCGAGCGCGTGGTTGCTGAGCTGGAGAAGGTCATTGCTACCGGCGAGGTGGGCGAGACCTATCGCTACCTGGATGTCCGGGAATAAGGAGGGAGACAAGTCATGAGCTACAATCTGAAAGAAAACATTATGAAGGAAGACCGTCTGGCTGGCGGTCACAGAATGTGCGCGGGCTGCGGCTCCCCCATCGCTGTTCGTACGGTGCTGCGCGCCCTGAACCCTGAGGATCACGCTGTTGTGTGCTCCGCTACCAGCTGCCTGGAGGTTTCCACCTTCATGTATCCTTACACCTCCTGGAAGGACAGCTTCATCCACAACGCCTTCGAGAATGCCGCTGCCACCATCTCCGGTGTTGAGACTGCTTACAACGCCATGAAGAAGCGCGGCAAGATCGACGAGACCTGGAAGTTCATCGCTTTCGGCGGTGACGGCGGTACCTACGATATCGGTTTCCAGTCCCTGTCCGGCGCTATGGAGCGCGGCCACGACATGGTCTATGTCTGCTACGATAACGAGGCTTACATGAACACTGGTATCCAGCGTTCTTCCTCCACGCCTCACTTCGCTGATACCACCACCACTCCCCAGGGCAAGGTGGTTCCCGGCAAGATGCAGCAGAAGAAGAACCTGACCAAGATCATGATCGCCCACGGTATCCCCTATGTTGCCCAGACCACCTTCATCGGCAACTTCAAGGATATCTCCGAGAAGGCCCACAAGGCCATCTACACCCCCGGCGCTGCCTTCCTGAACGTGATGGCTCCCTGCCCCCGCGGCTGGCGCTATCCCTCTGAGAAGATGCTGGAAGTCACCAAGGCTGCCGTCGAGACCTGCGTGTGGCCTCTGTATGAGGTCATCGAGGGCAAGTATGTTCTCAGCTACAAGCCCAAGGAGAAGAAGCCCGTTGAGGAGTACCTGAAGATGCAGGGTCGTTTCGCCCACATGTTCAAGCCCGGCAACGAGTGGATGATCGAAGAGGTCCAGAAGGAAGTGGACCGCAACTGGGAGGAGCTGCTGAAGCTCTGCGAGATGTAATCTCACCCGGACGATTACCATCTGAAAAAAGCCCCGGACGTCCATTGGACGTCCGGGGCTTTTCATTTAAGTGCAGATCACCAATAGGCAGAAGCGGCTGTCAGGGCGCCCACAGACACTGGGCAAGATCCACGGTCCCATCCAGCCGGAAGGTCACGCCCTCCGCCTCCAGAAGCGCACGCTGGGTGCCGGGAGCAAAGGTGTCGAAACAGGCCTTGGTGCCGCCGAAGCGGTCCACCACCCGGTGACAGGGAACGGACGGGTCCGCGCAGCCCGCCATGGCGTAGCCCACGGTCCGGGCGCAGCGGGGCATCCCCGCAAGGCGGGCGATCTGCCCATAGGTAGCCACCTTACCCAGCGGGATCTGCCGCACGATATCGTAAAAACGGGAAAAAACGCAGCCGCTCATGGGTCCCTCCTGAGATTGAATATGTAATGCTGGTGATTATTTCGTATATTTCCGCAGGATCAGCTCCGTGGCGCCGCCGTCCGGCCGCAGACACACTCGCTTGACCCGGGGATGGGCGGCATAGGACTCCAGCAGGAAGTCCCGCAGCGCCGTTCCGCCGTGGCAGCCGTGGATCAGCAGGATGCGGTAGGTCCCGGCCCCTGCCCGACGCAGCAGGGCGTCCACGGTGACCTTGGCCTGATATTTGTTTTTTCCGTGCAGGTCTGCCCGAATGATGCCTGGTTCCATACGCTTCGCCCCTTTGGGGCTATTGTATCACGCTGTTCCCTGTGGTACAATGCAGAAAAAACACCGGGAGGGAACGATCATGGCTGTTTATACGCAGACCAAGACTTACCACACCAAAGCCCATATGGGGATGATCGACGTGACGGAGGACTTCCAGCGGGCAGTGACGGAGGCCTGCCGCACCCACGGCATCTCCGCCGGCATCGTCACGGGCTTCACCACCGGCGGCGTGGCGGGACTGACCACATTGGAGTTTGAGCCGGGCGTGGTGAATCATGACCTGAAAGCGGCCATGGACGTGTTTTCCCCGTACCTGGATGAAAAGGGCCGGGTGGTGCCTTATTGGCACCATGAGACGTGGCATGACGATAACGGCTCTTCCCACATCAAGGCGGCGCTGCTGTCTCCTTTCATCACGGTGCCCTTTGTGAACGGGAAGATCACCGTGGGCCCCTGGCAGAACCTGACCCTGGTGGAGTGCGACACCCGGGACCGGGTGCGGGACATCGTGTTCCAGGTGATGGGGGAGTAAATGCGGAGCGGGCGCCGGGGTTATTCCGGCGTCCGCTGCAAAAATTTAGGATAATTTTCAAATCCTGTTGACAACGCCCGTCAGGTATGGTATCATTCTACAAGTGTTCGGGCAGCGGACAGCTTTCATTATGGAGAGATGTCCGAGCGGTTGAAGGAACCGGTCTTGAAAACCGGCGACGCGCAAGCGTCCGTGGGTTCGAATCCCACTCTCTCCGCCACATCTTTCATACAGTTGCAGAAGTACCCAAGAGGCCGAAGGGGCTCCCCTGCTAAGGGAGTAGGCTGGATAAAACCGGCGCGAGGGTTCAAATCCCTCCTTCTGCGCCATAAAGCCGCAACAATCTAGATCTCCTAACCTGTAAGCTTAGGGTATCAGAGTGTTGCGGCTTTTTTTCTTTCAAAAAACAGTTTTTTTTCCAATAGATCGCTTCATGGTTTTCAACCCAACTGAGGGGACTTGAACCGCATTTCTGGCGGTATCGAGGCCAATTCTGATTGTAGCGCCCTTTTTGAAATCAAAAAGGGCGCTATTTTTTTCAAAATTTATATACAAGTATTTCGGCGCCGAATTGGTGGTTTTAGAGAATCACCGATCCGGCGCCCTTTTTCATTTCAAAGAGAACAGATAGTCCAAAAGGAAGGTGTTGCCTGCCAGAAATGTGGATTCGCAAAGCATGTATCAAAAAAGGAGGAGCAAGACAAATGAAAAAATGTAGCAGTCATGGGAAAAAGGGCGCCGCAATTTCCGTCTCCAAGAGTCCGCCACAAAAGAGTTCAATCTGTAGATATCATGTCACCTTTAAACCTAGACACCCCAGAAGACCCAGGCAGCGAGAAATCAAGGAGCAAAAGCCGATTTGCCGGAAGTTTCCTCGATGCGAGGGCTGTCCCTATCCTGCCCATGGTTTCCTGTGCTGGGGAGAAGATGGCCGTTGCCTTCGGACGATTCTGGAAAGATCCAATACGCAGAAAACGTAAACGGAGGCAATGCCTATAGGTCAAATTCCATTCCCTTTTCAAGGAAAGAGAAGCAAGCGCCGTCGAGGGTGACGATTGCATCAATCGGAATTTGCGATCCATCCATCATGACCAGAAAGTTTTCACTGAGGAGAAACTTTCGAACAATACCGCTTGTGGTTCTGTATATGCCACCAGCCTTTCGGCTATCCGGAATAAAATATGTGATCGTCACCTCCGGTTGCTGGGGCATGAGCTCCAGAAGAAGCCGGAGTTTTTCATTGAGTTCTGCTTTGACGGATTCGTCCAATTCGGCCTTCTGGTCAGTCAGACGAGTTGTCTCCTGAATGAGGGCATCGTAGCCGACCAGGGCTGCAAAGGGAGCAAATTGCGCTGCCCGGTTTTGTATGGGCATTGCCGGCTGAACAGTGGAAGTATGGTGTGGCAAGTTCAAAAGGTCATCGTATTCGCTACTCATGGTGCCCTCCCACCTGGCGGTTCCGTTCTATGGCAGTGGCGCCATCCTCCAGGTTCATTCCTTTGAGGATCGCGTTCTTTCCATACTTTTTCTTGATGTCCAGCATAGCAGCTTGAATCTTTTTCTCACGAGTTAGAGCGGCTTCCCGGTGCATGTGCGCCTCTGCCGAAGGTCCGAAGTTCGAAAACAAGTCCAGCTGCTCACAACTGCAGTCATCCTCCACGCTTCCAGCGGACCGAACCCGGACTGCGGTGAGGTTGAGACGCCTGATCAGCAAACCCTGGTCCACGACCCGATCAAAAAGGCCGGAAGCCGCGCGGATGAGAGCTTTAGCAGAGGAGGTCTCAATTTCCAGATTGGCGGTTCCGTGGGCATGCTTGGGGATCTCCCGGCCATAAGGATCTCTGGTGACAGCCCCATGATACCGCCTCCGACGTTCTGGGTCCTGCAGATTTTCCCGGTCATATCCCACGGTCAATGTCAGCTGCTTGGTCACCAGCCCTTTATCCACCAGGTCCAGAGCAAGCTGGTCCGCCATTTCAGATACGACCAGCCTGGCCTTGGAAAAGGAATACGGTTCCTGCAGCACCTGACCGGAGCCGATGCTGTTGAATTCCGGTTTGTAGGCCTTGATGTCCGCAATGGTGCAGGGCTCCCAGCCCCAGGCATGGTCAATCAGCAGTTCTGCATTGACTCCAAAGAGCTGGTACAGCATTTTCTCGTTGTAGTAATCCGTTGGTTTCCCGACCGAACAGCGGGCAATATCTCCCATGGTATACAGGCCATGGGCCTCAAGTTTCTTGGCATATCCGTGCCCCACCCGCCAGAAGTCGGTAAGCGGGCGGTGATCCCAGAGCAGCCGGCGGTAGGTGAACTCATTGAGCTGTGCAACGCGGACGCCGTTTTGATCCGGCTTGATGTGCTTTGCCATGATGTCCATGGCCACTTTACAAAGATAGAGATTTGGTCCGATGCCGGCAGTTGCGGTGATCCCCACCGTGTGAAGCACATCCAGGATCATCTTCCGAGCCAGTTCCCTTGGCGTAAGGCCATAAGTGCCCAGATAGTTAGTGATGTCCATAAACACTTCGTCGATGGAGTAAGGATGGATATCCTCCGGCGCGATATATTTGAGATAGACCTCAAAGACGCGGGCGCTGTAGTCCATATAGAGCTTCATGCGCGGCGGAGCAATCAGGTAGTCCAGCGCCAGCTCCGGGTGAGCCTTTAATTCCGGATCATTGGTGGATGAGCCAGCAAATGTGCGGTCGGGTGCTTTCCGCAGCCGCTCCGCGTTCACCTGCTTTACCCTCTCCACGACCTCGAAAAGCCGCGCCCGGCCGGAAATGCCGTAGGCTTTAAGAGCCGGAGTCACAGCGAGGCAGATGGTCTTTTCCGTGCGGGAAAGATCTGCCACAACGAGGTTGGTGGTGAGGGGATCGAGGCCCCGTTCCACGCACTCAACGGAGGCGTAGAAAGACTTCAAGTCAATTGCAAGATATACCTTATCAGCCACGGATCATCCCCTCCTTTTCCTTCTCTGCTGTTCTGCCACTATTGTAGCACAGAACAAACGTTCTATTCAAGAGGGGAAAGGATGGGAAATCATATTTGAAAATTCAGGAGGAAAAGCATGATACAAACCGTAGTCAGCAACGCAAGCGCACCGGAATACGGACAGGCCACCATTTCCTTCCCAATCAGGGAGGAGGACTATCCCAGCGTGGTCAATATGCTCCAGCGCATGGGTCTGGGAGATCCGCTGGAGCGAGACTGCCGGGTGGATGAGGTCTGTGGAAACTGGCCGATTCTCAAGCGGCTGGAGAAGGTGGCAATCAATCTGGATGAGATGGATTACCTCGCCAAGCGGCTGGACAGCTTTGACGCGCAGGAAAAGGCAAAATTCCAGGCGGCCGCTGTCAGGTTCGGCCTTTTCGATATGAGGCATCTGATCGACCTGACATTCTGCTGCCAGGAGACAACGGTGATCACTGACTTCTCAGATCTGGAGAAAGTCGGCCGCCGTTATTATCTGGACGTGAATGGCGGCGCCGCATCCAAAGAAGAACTGGAGAATGTGGACGGGTATGAAACCGCTCTGCTGTTGATCGGCGACGGTGACGGCACCATCACCCCGTATGGTGTGATCTACGACAACGGTATGCAGCTCCGCCCTGTCTATGATGGCCAGAACTTCCCACTGTATCAGCACCAAGACGCAGTCCTGGTGCTTGGCCTGACCCATGAATCAGACCTGGATATGAACAGCGCCACCACGTGGCTTTTCCTGCCCGCCAGCGCAGAGCGGCTGGAACGGGCTCTCAAAAGAGGAGGTTTTGAGCCGGACTCAACAGTTGCCGCAGATTTAGATATTAAACCAGATAGTGTACGTATGGCACTGTCGCGAGCACGAAAAAGAAGCATACAAGTTAATAGAAAAAGAAGTGAACAAGCGATAAGGGTTACTAACAACCCTCATCGCTTGTTCGCCTTTATATACACTCCAACGGAACCAAATCAAAACGCTTGTTACGTTTTATTTAAAATAGTTTCTCTCTGCTGATCAGAACAAACTATTCAAGAAAGAAAGTGTATCAGAAAAATCCCCGATTATTGAATAGCTTCTATATTGCGTATATATTTTGCCACGATCATCTATCTTACACTCAAAGTGTAATGTTTCTGTCGATTCTGCGGACATGTACTCTAAAAGTACCGTGTATACATATTTATCATATGGACCAATCATATCATTTGGGAAGCCACGAGGAACCACTAAATTTTTTTCCAGTGCTGACAACAAATTCTTTTGTTGGGTGTCTGTTAACAAGGAAACCTCGGCACCATCGATTGAATTCCGTGTCACACTACACGAAATAATCGACATGTCCTCCGGAATCAACGATATAGCCTTTTGTGGAAACTGTTTCGTAGCAACTGTTATAATTACTATAGATATAGCCAAAACAACAACTGCCGTTGTCATTTTGATATACTTTCTAGGCATCCACACTTTCATTCAGACCACACAAAATCAATATGATAATGAAGTTGGTCATTCAGCATGGTTCCACCATGACGATATGCATAAATTGCTACATCCAGCTGAGAACTCTTCGTACTTTCCGGAAAAGTTCGCTTCCCCAAGTAAGTGGTACCAGATGGATCATTAACATTGCAAAGGTGATAAGAAAGGTATGGATTCACCTCACCAAATTCGCTATTTGTAATAGCTTTAAAGGATGTACCCTCCTTCACATAAATTGTACGCGTAACAGGAGACAGTGCAGCCCATGCCTCCACGATGTCATCTTTATATACCTCATAGTTCGAAGATGCAATACTGTTCATTACACCCCAGGGAATTGTCAATTCAGGCACATCAAGGAATAGCATAACCAGATCAACTGCCGACTTTACCCACCGGCTAAGATTACTCCCAGTAGCCGACATCTTCTTAACTTGATACTCAGCACGGCTAGTTAGTGTAGAATAAAAATCGACTCCGCCTTCAGTTCCGTAATACTTAGGAGTATCAGCTCTTGACTTAGGCACCAAAACCGTATATTCATTTAAAATGCAATCGGGCACAAGTGCAAGCTCATCCAACTGAGCGAGACACGATTCAGAAATATATCCAAGATTCTGTTCTTCAAGGTTCAGCGACTCAACATAAGACTTTGCAGCATCAATATTGTCCTGAAAACTATCTACCTCCATTGCACTCATCACATTATGCTTAAAGGAAATCGTATACTGATCATATTCATCCAGGTCATCATAAGGATCTGCTATGTCAGCCCCCGCTGCAAGCGCAGGCAAAGAAAATGAAAAAGCAGAAATTGCTGCCAACAAAAGGCTTAGAATTCTTTTTTTCATATTACATAAATCTCCTTTCAAATGACTCTACAAATAACCACTCTTACATACGACCAAACTCGCTATTACTATTAAGAGGGTGTCTAACAAATAGAATTGCGCCCGTTTTCGCCTAAACCAATAATGCTATTGCTCACCTCCTTTATTGTCAGTACCCTCTCAATTATATAGACAAAAAAAGACTCCATCTGCAACAAAATTTAATGCAATTATACAACAAACTATAAAATACTCTTTATAAGAACCATGAAGCACAAAAACTTCTTAGTGATCAATACCTGAGTCAGTAGCTAATCCAATACTATAGTCTACGGCTTGGTTGATGCTACAACAGAGTGCCCCCCCTGTTCTTGCGCTACCTATTCGGAGTGCTGAAAAGCGCTCTACATAAGTTTTCCAGACATCGATGGAGCAGAAAAAGTAGTAGCTATTTTCAAAATGTGATGGTATGTTGTGTACTTACTAAAAAAGAAAAGGAGATGAAAGAAGTGAAACAGAAGCCTGTCCAGCAGAACAAACTGAATATTCAGCTGAGGCCCGCTTCTATTGAGGAAGCGGGCCTTTTCTATTCCCAGATGGAAGAAGGTGAAGATCGTTCCCTTGGTACCGTTGGCCATCTGAGGATGGACTTCGGCCACGGGGGCCAGGAGTTCTGGAGCAGCTGGTGGGAACACAATGGGGATCACTTCAATACCCCGGAGTTTCGGGAGGAACTCCAGATGGTCGTGGACGAACTGCGCCGCAGCGGTCCTCTCAGGGATCTAAAGACCATGCGGTCCTATTGCGACGGACATGGCGGTGCCATCGAGGATAAGGGCGCCACCTGCGGCTACATTGCGGAAACGGAGCACTACCGCTACTGCCTGCGCTGCACCCCGCTGCCGGGTCATTATCAGGGCTATCTGTACTGCTATGACCTGCGCCAGCAGCGAATGACGCAAAAGGAGGCGCTGGTAGGCCGGGTGACCTATGCCAGCGGTGAGGAACAGACCTTCACAGATGCTCAAAAATACCTGGGCACCATTCGGGAGGAACTTCCGTATCAGGCTACCACCGGTTTCCGCTATGAGACGCTGACGGATGATCCCGCGGTGCGGAAAGCAGTGGATGATCTCCTGCTGGATTTTGCAGGAGAGGATAATCCCCGGCGGGCCTGTAATTACGGCATGACAGAGGCGGGAAAACAGGCGCTCCGGGATGCCGCCGATCCCGAACGTCTCCATACCTACGCCTGGTTCGTGATGACAGACTGCAATACGCCGGATGAGCAAATCCACCGGGACTTGACGCTGGAGGAGGCGGTCCGCCTCTATCGGGACAGCACCCGATCGGAAAAGCGGCTGGGCGTTACAAAAGACGGTGTTGCTACTGTCGATTTCCTCCGGGAAGCGAATGGAGAGCAGGTATTCTTCGAGGATCACATGCGAATGGAAAGCTTTCGAAATGACCCGGAGATCTTTGAGGCGGTACAGATGCTTCACCGTGAGCTGGAGCGGAGCGCCCCGGTACGGGGCATGGTACTAGGAGGTATGAAATGATTCAAAGAGAATGGCTTACATTCCTGCGGGAGCAGTATCCTGCCGGATGCCGGGTACGGCTCAGTGAAATGAAGGATGATCCGATGCCCATCCAACCTGGGAGTATGGGTACATTGGACTGTATTGACGATGCCGGCCAGTTCCATGTCCGTTGGGATGACGGCAGGGGGTTGGCCCTGATCATTGGCGTAGACCGATTCCAAGTTATGCCTCCGGAGACCCAGACAGTCAAATTCTATATGCCGCTGACGGCGGAGTTCTTCGGCTATGACGACTGGGGCGACCGCGAGGAATATGGGTCTGACCTGAACGGCAGAGATCTGCGGGGCTATGAGGCCGAGATTCGAACAGCCTTAGTGGGCAATCGAATGCCGGAGGAGACAGACCGCGGGATGATGCACTGGTATGACAAACAGGACAGAGTCAACGATAAGGTCCAGTCTGCGATCTTCGATGTAGAAAATCGGGATGGTCAGCTCTGGGGTATTGCAGAGTGCAAAGTGGTTGGGACGCTGACACCGGAGGAAAAAGAAACTCTGGCGGATTTCATCACCGGACAGGCATCCGACGGCTGGGGAGAGGGCTTTGAGCAAAGAGAGATCGAGGTGGACGACGGTGTTCTGAATGTGCATCTCTGGAACAACGGAAATTGGACCATCCTGACAGAGGAAGAAAAATTCTCTCCCGACTCCCTCACCCGGCTCCCTGATATGTGCTGGTCTGTCCTGCCGGGGGAAGGGACGCTGATCTGTATCAAGAAGGGCGAACACGGGTACTTCCCCAGCAAATGGTCCTCCGGTGACAGGGCCCAGAACCGTCATTTGGCGGACTACAACAACCGGCGGCGGGGCATTACCCCGGCTCAGGAGCAGGCAATGCTGGCCGGCAGCATGCATGGTTGGGATATCCCCATGGCTGATCCTGTGGTCCAGGAGCGGATCCTGGGCGCAAAAAACAGCCTGGAAATGAAGGGGCCGTGAGTCCCTCAATCAGTAAAAAGGAGGAAGTTGAATTGAGTGAGAAAGTATTTGGTGTCTATCTCGCAAAGGAGGACCCGGAGAGCGACGCATATGCCAAGCTGGATCTCCCTGCCCAGCCCTGGGAGCTGCTGGATGCTCTGGATAGGCTGCACTTGCAGGAGGGCGACCGCCTCTACCTGGAGATCGACGACTACTATGACTTCGAGGAGTTGGCGACGGTCTTGCGTGACCAGGAGGACAGCCTCGCGGAGCTGAACGATCTGGCAGAGCGGCTCACTCGGCTTAATGATGTGCAATGCACGGCCCTGCAGGGCTTGGTCCAAATGGAAACCGCCAAAGATGGAGGAGAGATCAGCGTCAGCCGCCTCCGGGATCTGACCGAGAGCACGGACTGCTGCCATGTTGTGCCGGAGGCCCTTAATGACAGCCAGTTGGGCAGATTTTATGCCGAAAACGGCTTTGTGCCGGAGGTGGAAGGAATCTCGGACACTGTGTTTGAGCTGCTGGACTTTGCGGCCATCGGCTTGCGGGCCCGGAAGGAGGAGAGCGGCGTCTTCACGCGGAAAGGATATGTCCTCCAGAACAGCGATCTCAAGCAGGCACCTTCGGTAGCCGGAGAGATCGAGGAGCCGGACTACATGGTCCTGCTGGAAGTGGCAAGAAGGCAGGTCGATGGCCCTGCACAGGACAGCGCCGGTCCGATCCTGGTCAAGCTGCCGGCGGCGCCGGAGGAACTGGAGGCAGCGGTGAAGTACCTGAATGCCGCTTCCTCACAGGAACTGTGGTGGCGATGTATCGACTGTGTGATCCCGGAGATGCGGGATGCGGTCTCCTCGGCCAGTGAGATCAAAGATGCCAACCGTTTTGCGCAGACGGTGGCTGCCATGCCCCAGGGGCAGCGGAAAATGTACAAGGCTGTGCTGGAGGGGCTGCAGTGCCGCAATCTCGCTTCCGCAACTGCTCAGGCAGACACACTGGGGGCGTATCTTCTGAGGGAGGATATCTATTCGCCCTCCGGATTTGCGAAGGAGAAGATCCGGTCCATTGTGGATGAGACTATGGCGGGTCAGGTCCTGACAAACCTCAATCTGTATCGTTGCGGTGAAGCCCTGATGGAATCGGAACACTGTATCCAGACCGGTTATGGCCTGCTCCAGCGCCGGGATGGACGGGAACTCCGTGTCCAGGACAAACAAATCGGAATGAAAGAAATGAGGCGATGAAAGATGGATCAAAAGCAAGAGGCCCTCCTGGGGCTTCCATTGACCAATGCGGAGCGGGAGTGGCTGACAGACCGACTGGAGACACTTTCTGTAAAGGAGAGCTATCAGATGTCCGCGGCGATCATGCGGTCCGGGAGACTGCTGGAGTTGGTGGGAAAAAGCAGAGATGAACTGCAAGCTACCGTACTGCGGATGAAGCCGGACGTAGCCGTGGAGGCAATCAACTGCCTGATGACACTGCATGATTATGAGGTCTGCTACCCGGCAGGCAGCTATGATGCCCTGGGACGGTTCTTCCTGCAATATGAAAGCGGCGCCCCCAGGGATACCCTGTCCTTCGTAGACTTGGACCAGCTGGGCAGGCGTTATGAGGACCTCCATCCTGGACTCTTCATCGGCGGCAGCTATGTGGTTTATCCCACTAAGGAGCCAGAGCAGCACTATACCGGACATAATCTCGCGGAGCTGGATGACTCGGATTGGAGCGTCCGGCTGAAGATTGTGTCACCTGAAAAGCCGGAGGGGGTCTGGGTTCGACTGCCGGATTATTCCATGGTGAATGATGACAAGGCGGATGAGGTGGAACTGGCTCTACTGGACCTGAAAGTAGACACTATTCAGGACTGTACATTGCTGGATGCCCGCTGTATCCTCCCAGAGGTGGAGAACTTGGTGAGCGAATACCATGAACTTGCGGATCTCATCTATGATGGCAATGACCTGGGCTTCCTGCTGGATGAGCAGGGCCAGGGGATGCCGCACTTCAACGAGAAGTTCCATGCTGCCCTGGCCTATGAAAAATGCACCCGACTGGGTGCGGCGCTGGACATTGCACAGAATCTCCGATGCTATGACTTCGTGCCGAGGGAAGATGTAGAGTCCTTCGCAGAGAAGTTTTTGGAGTCCAGGGGAATCGAAGCAGGACATGTGAGCCTGCTCTCCGAGTGTATGGACCGGGAGAGCTACGGGAGATATCTGCTGGCCCAGCAGGGATATCAGCAGCATGCGGCCAGCGGCAGCTTCATCCGGCGGAATCAGCTGGACTTCTGCTATGAGCGCAGCCAGCCGCCGACACCGCAAGCGCATTTCGAGATGAAACTCTAACCACAAAACAGAGGAGGAACCATAATGCCTACATTCCAGATTACGGATTGCTTTGGAGAACAGGTCACCTTGCAGCCACGGTTGGGACTGTACTCCGTCACTGATTTTACGGGACAGGAATTGCCGGGACTGGCCATCATCCTGGACCGGCTGGGCAGTACGCCGGAGGAGACGGAGCAGTATGCCGTGCTGACGACCTCCTTCGGGGAGTTCATCGGCGCCAAAGACTGCGCATACATTGACACCAATAACTGCTATTTTGCCCCGCAGCTTCTGGAGCAGGGCTTTGCTGAGAATACCGGGCTGACAAAAAGCAGTGGATTTTGCCAGTATCCACTGTGGCACTTCAAGGAGGATTTCCTCCGAGAGATTGGCGGCGAAGTCTATGAGCAGTATGCCAACTGTTTTCAATCCTATATGCATACGGGTCCGTTTGGGGGGCCTGAACCTGCGGAAGAACCGATGAGTCAGATGGGAGGGATGAAGATGAAGTAATCGAAAGGGAATCGTCAAAACGGTAAATTCAAGATCAGGGGCCGTTTTCCCGAGTGGGACAGCGGCCCCCTCTTTTTTTGCACCCTTTTTCGGGAAGACAAGCCCCGGAAAGGAGAAACGTATGATGGAAGAACTGCTGCTGAATTATTTGAAAGTGGCCTGCAGAGGGAGGGATTTTTGTGCGAGCAGCACAGAACTGGGGCGGGCCATTGGTGTTGGAAGAAAGACGATACAAAAACTTGTGAGTCGTCTGCGGCGAAAGAAAAAGCCGATTTGCAGCGCCAACAGCGGCTACTTCTATGCGAAGACAGCGCAGGATATTATCAGAACCATCGAAATGCTGCAGAGAATGATAGATGGGCTGCAGGCGGACATTCAAGGCTTGAAAGCCTGTCTCGCGGAATGCTACGTCATGGATGGTGGGCGCGATGGCTAAGCCCCCTTTTCCGTGGGTTGGCAGCAAAAGGAAATTGCTGCAATTCATCTTCCAACTGCTTCCCTCAGATATACAAAATTATATTGAACCGTTTGGCGGAAGCGGTGCGGTCATTCTGGAAATGCGTGCCAGCTCAAAGAGGAGAGATGTTTACAACGACCTAAACCGTAACCTGACGAACTTTTTTGTGTGCCTGCGGGATAAAACCAATGCTCTCCTACGGGAACTCAAGTTTCTCCCGATCCAGTCCAGATGGCTGTTCGAAGTGTACAAGCTTTTCCTGGCACATGAAGAAATCCACTGGAAGGTCTATGAAAAGAACATCCGGGAGGAAATTCAAATACTGGAAGACCGGACATGCTTTACAGAAGAACAGGCGGAGGAGCTGCGCCCGATTTACGATCAGAAGCTGGAAAACTTCGATGTGGAACGTGCAGCGATGTTTTATAAATGCATTCGCGGCAGCTACAGCGCAACCGTCTCCTCTTTTGGATCAAAAGCACTGCGGCTCTTCAATTTCCTGTATCTTCTCAAACCGGCGGCAAAGCGCCTGGAAGATGTCGTGATCGAGAACAAGAATGCCATTACTCTGATCAAGGACGAGAAGCGCCCTGGAACATTCTTCTATTGTGACCCACCGTATTTTGAAGCTGAGAATCTGTATGAGGTCAAAATGAACAAGCGTTTCCATGTTCGGCTCTGGATGGCATTGAGCAGCAGCGATGGACGATTTCTGCTCTCTTACAACGATTGTCCGTTCATCCGCCAGCTCTACAAAAATTATTATATTCTGGCTGTGACCCGAAACAATCCGCTTAAACATCAGGCCGATGCCACCTATGAAGAATTATTTATCACAAATTATGATCCAACTCCATATCTCAATGTCCAACTGAGCTTCTTTGAGCGAATAACCAGGTCGAAGGGCGAGTTGGTCGTGATCCATACTCCGGTAAACCAAAAGGCAGCATAGGCAAGATGGAAAAATCTACCGACAGTGTTTCCTTACATTTTATTTTATAGGAGGAATACCACGATGACAAATACCTTTCTTTTTCGTGACCCCGGCAAAAATAAGCAGGTGATTCCCAGCGCGGTAATGGGGATGGCCGGTCTGGAACAAGCGGAATGTCTGCGCATTCATGCCGAAGGGGGCCATATTCTGATCAGTGATTCTAATCTTACCCCCAGAGAAAAAGTGAATCTCATCACGCAGCTGTATAAAGATATTGCAGCTTTGTGCAAGCAGCTGGTAGATGCCAGCAACAAGATCAGCGGGGAGTTCCTTTTGAAGAATGATCCGCTGAGCGAGGTGGATGAGGACATTGTGGCAGACTTGCTTTGCATGGGCGCAGATGAAGATCGCCTGCGTGTCCTGCTGATGAATGAGATGGAAACGCAGGATGAAGAATAAAACATATCTCTACAGAGGGAGTCTGGCGGATGCCCGGCAGTTTGATCAGGTATCCCTCTGGCGTGCCAGTCACCAGGCAAATATCGCCTGTAAAGCAGCCATAGAGGCAAGTATCCGCAAGGGCTTTGATGGAATGTACCTGAAAGAAAGCTGTGTTCAGGATGTTCTGGAGGAATACGGCTTCAAGCGAGTTGGCTGGGTGCTGGCTAATACCGTTCGGGAGAAACTATGGGACGGCCGGTTCAGCCAGACCAACAAGGAGTGGGCGCGCTGCCAGATGATCCCGCCTGATCCTGAACATAATTGTGATTTCATCGTAGGAAGCCATCCGGCAGTGCTGGATGGCTTTTTGAATGAAGTCCGTGCAGAGTTCCAGAAACTGAACCTTTTCGGACCGGAGCACTGCCACCCTGATTCCTACGCAGAATTGGACTACACAGGAAAGGTGCTGGTCCTCAGCGCCGATACCTTAAAAGAGGCCTATTGGTCGCAGGAAAATCAGCTCTGGTATGCCCATGACGGATTTGGCTGCCAGCCCCATGCCATTGGCCGGTCTATTCGCAGCACCTGTCTGGGGGACGGAGAGGAAACGCGCTGGAACCGAGCGGATTTCACTGGCGTTCTCAAGGACGAGTTCCTGCCGGACTGGGCCGCCGAAAAGCTGAAAGAGCTTATTGGGCAGAAAAATCCGGATTTACAGAAAACGATAGAGATTACTGATAGGGAACAGGGCCATTCCAAAGGGCCTACGCTTCCTGATCACCCAACCATGAAATGAGGTGCATGATGAGCATTTCCTATTACACCATGGATGACGCCGGAAGAAGAAAGCCTCCTTCTGTAAAGCAGAGTGTGGTGGAGCAGTTCCATAATCTGAGCGGCGCATTGGCTCGATATCGTGAGCTGCCGGAAACAGGTGAAAAGACTCTGGGAATGGTCGATGGTATCCGCGCACTGGAATTGGTACGCTGTGTACCGCTGTTTCCCACAGACCGGGAAGGAGAAAGTATTCTCTCATCGGATCCGCGGAAACATGAGTTTTGGGCCAAACGGCCAGAGGCGGTCTTGGCAATGGAAACCTGTAAGCGAATGCTGAGGCTTCGGTACATGACCCAGGGGATCATCCGCGTCCCGATTCCTGATTCAGAGGAACTGCCGAAGGAATTGAAGGGTAAGCGGTTGTGGATGAAGGACCCTCATGACGATCCAAAGACCGCGATTGAAAGAGTCCGAGTGATCGGTAAGGGACTCATGCCGCCGGAAGTCCTGCATGAGGAAGCCAATCCACCCCACCTGGTCTTTGAGTATTGGGTCAATTTGCTCACATCCGATGGTGCATACGACTTCCGCTCCATGCAGCCTTGGATGTTTGAACAGCTGGCTCAGCAAACATTGGCGCAGATGAAAGATGAAGAGGAGGAATGAGCGATGAGTCGGAGTCCCCAAAAAGAAGCAGCTCCCAGTTACGAGCAGCTCCCTGTGCAGATCCACGTTAAGATCTACCCCGCCAAGAAAAAGGATGGCCCCCTGGCCTATGCGTCTGTCAATCTGAACGGCTGTTTTGCCGTACAGGGCATTCAGGTTCGGGACAGCAAGAACGGTCCCTTTGTTTCCATGCCCAGTCGAAAGGTTGGTACGAAATACATGGATTACTGTTTCCCCTGCACCTCAGAGTTCAAGCGTACATTTGATGAAGCGGTCCTGGAAGCCTATCGACTGGAGATGCACCGGACCCAGAAGCAGCAGAACAGCCCGACGATGGGCGGAATGAATATGAAGGGGTGAAATACATCATGAAGAAATTGTTTACCATTTGTGCCGCGGTACTGTGTTTGACTGCCGCATTGACTCCGGCGGCCATGGCCGCCGAGACCCCCGAGGTCCAAGTGTGCTACCCCACATCGGTGACCCAGAGCGAGGATGGAAGTGAAATTCGAAAAATCTATGACCTGTCGCCGGAGGATGATCCCTTGGGAATTTCCCGCTCGGATTTTGAGCAGGATGGTTATCACTACACGCTGACAGACCTGCTCAAGCAGGAACTCCCGGAGCATGAGGAGCGCCAGCACACGGAGACAGTCTCGCTCCAGAGTGACAAAAAGGATATGGAGTCTGTGCTGGCTCTGTTGCCCCAGGAAAAGGAGTTTGTGACAGAGGACGGTATGATCGGGACTCTGGAACTCCAGCTCAGTACGGTTCAGGTTGAAGTATCCGGATACGGAAGTTCCACCAAGAAAGTGACCGCCACCCGGTCTTATCCCAATCTGGTGAATCAGGATACCGCCAATATCCCCAAGACCATCACGGACAATGGCCGCACGCTGACATTGGAGACTCTCCAGTGGCAGACAGACAACACCGCTTCTCTGGATGGATATGCCCTGGGTGACCGATTCACCGCGGTAGCTACTTACACAGGAAGTGCCACCAGCAGTTACGTGAAGGGATATACGGTGACCGCGGACTACACCGGGACCGTCTCCCGCATTGCATTGGACCGAGTTCGGTATGTGGCCATCTTCGAGGGCACTCCCATCCAGCCGCTGGCAGGAACTGAAGACAGCGGCGTAGGTCAGTTCAACTGGGGCGCTGTGCTGCTTCCGTTTGGGATTGTGGCGGCTGTCGGCGTAGGGATCGGTGCGGCGGTCTTCTTCCGTCGGCGCAGTGAAGCGGTGGAGGTCGAGAATGAAGAGCAGTCTCAGTAAGTAAACGTCAAATCAGCGTCTCAGAAGCTGAACAGGAAAACAGAGTTCCAAACTGGAACAGAAAGGAGAACGTATGAAAAAAATATGGAGCGTCTTGCTCACTGTCTGCCTGATGGCAGGCATGACCATCCAGGCCGGCGCCCTGGAATACACTATCGACGCCCCCGGCGACCCTGACTATGGAAAGCCCACGTCCGTCGAACCTGTGATCACGGCAGATGGAGGCGCCGCGGTCAATGAAGACCGAAGCAAGAATGCGGCGATGATTCCACCCACGTTCGGCAGCCCCAGTGCCTATACCCCCAACACCGGCACGTACCTGACGCCCAATCTGGCTCCCGGCGGTATGGCAGCCACCGGTGCCGTCATCAACGGGGGATCTGCGGTGATTGTCACACCTGGGACTCCCGTCACCAGTTCGCCCTCCTCTGGCAGCTCTTCGTCCTCCGGCACCGTCGGCTATACCGAGGTGACGAAAGATCTCTATTATTCCGGTGGGTATCTCGCAACACTGAAGATCCCTGCCCTTGATCTCTCGGTAAAGGTCTATCAGGGAACAGACAGCGCGACGCTCCGCAAGGGTGTTGGACACTTCGAGGAAACTTCTATTTGGAGCGGAAATACGGCGCTGGCAGCACATAACCGAGGCGTCAATGACTATTTTGGAGAGATCCATACACTGGACATCGGGGACAAGATCCAGTACACCACAAAGCTGGGCACCCGAACCTATCGGGTGACTTCTGTGGAGAAGGTCTCTGAAACGGATCGGAGCAGCCTCACGCCGACCACGGAAAACTGCCTGACCCTCTATACCTGCGTCCGGAATCAAAGTGCATATCGCTGGTGTGTCCGGGCGGTGGAGGTGTGATGGTCAACCTGCTTCATTTTCAGGCTTTGTTTTTCCACAATCATCAATGGCTTTCCTCCTCATTCTTCGATATGATGAAAGGACAAAAGGACCGGCATGACGGTCCGCGAGTTCCTTGAAGCCCATCCCGATGCGGATCTGGATCTGTCAATCCCGGCAGGCCGAATCTATTTGGATGCTGCGGGTAGGAGGCGAATAGAGAGCGGCAGGCCAATAATTGCTGATAGTGGCAGCCCCAAATCCGCAGCTTATGTACAGGCGGATGAACTACTGAAACAGGAGGTCTGCTCTGCCTATCAGACCCACGGCCTGTGGCGGGTGTCTGCTACAAAAGATCACCGCGTCGGGAAAGCGGCCAGGTACTGGCCCAAGTTCAAGATGAGGAGGTAAGCGATGAAGAACAGAGGGAAAAACATTGGCCTGCTGTTGGCGGGTATGGCAGCGGGAGCAGCCCTGTGCGGCGGCGCCTATGCCGCGGGAATCGTGGCCCAGCCCACCTGGCAGCCCATCTTCGTAGATGGACAGCAGGTGGAGATGGAGGCATACAACATCAACGGCAACAACTATGTCAAGCTCCGGGACATCGGAAAGGAGGTGGGCTTCAACGTCTATTGGCAGAATGGAGTCCAGGTAGATAGCGATGCGGACTATACAGGTGAACCTCCGACATCCCCAGAGCCGGCTGCACCTGATGCTGCATCCGCGAACACGAAGGATCTGGATACGGTGAAACAGGAAATTGTGGACCTCACCAATGTTCTTCGGAAGGAACATGGCTTGGATGCATTGGGAACCGACGACCTCCTGATGCAGGCTGCACAGGTTCGTGCAGAGGAAATGGCTGCTACAGGATGCTATTCTCATGTGAGACCAGACGGAACGAAATACTACACTGTGACAGACTGCAGTCAGACCACGGAGAACATTCACCGGATCAATCAGGAATGGTTGACAGCCATTGGAAAAACGCTTGCGGAAGCGGCAGTGGATGATTGGGCTGCCTCGCAGGGGCACCTGGATCACATGCTGAGCGATACGGTATATATGGTGGGGGTCGGAATTGCCGAGGGAACAAATGCCGCAGGAGAGCCGTGCTGGTATTGTGTGCAGGAATTCTGCCCCAATGGCTATACAATCTCCTGGGTGGATGGACAGGCCATCTCCTGACTGAATGTTGGAAAAGCATAGACAGCGCATGGATTGGTGGGTATAATATAAAAAAGAGGAGGTGGTCAAAGGTGGTCTATCATGTCGATGAAATCCGCCAAATCGTTGTGCCGATTGCAAACAAGTATCACCTGAAGGCGGTCTACCTCTTTGGGTCCTACGCCAGAGGAACTGCCACGGAGAGCAGCGATATTGACTTGCTGATTGATACCTCCGGTACCGAGCTAAAGAGCCTGTTTGCACTGGGGGCTCTATACTGTGATCTAGAAAATGCGCTGCATAAGCCCATTGATCTCATTACAGTCAGTTCCCTGGAACAAAAGACTCAAATGCAGGGTGACCTGCAATTCCGGGAGACCATCAATCAGGAAAGGGTGAGTATATTCGATGCTGCCTGACTTACAGCGTATCCAGCACATTTTGGATTACTGCAGAGCTATTGAGAAGACAGTTCAGCGGTATGGAAACAGCTTTGAGATTTTTGATCAGGATGAGGATTTCCAACGTTCGATTTCGTTCAGCATTCTGCAAATCGGAGAGTTGAGCGGAGGCCTGTCTGAAGAATATCGGAAGAAGACCAGCAACCGTGTTCAATGGGGACCAATCAAAGGAATGCGGAATATGGTGGCACACAGCTATGGCAGCATGGACCGCCAAATCATTTGGGAGACTGCGATTGTGGACATTCCCACCTTAAAACAGTTTTGTGAAGAACAGCTTGAAGAATAAGAGGGAGCAGGCAGAAGCCTGCTCCCTTTGATTCAAAAATCATGAATCTTTGCAGTATCGGTTGAGTCCGCAGTTATAAAGAGCTGCCATGCGAGGCTCTAATACGGGAATTTGCTCTTCATCCTCGTCGGTTTGCAGAAACCAGTAATCTCCATCTGTTCGCAGACACTGGGCCAAATCCTTCAGAGTATAGACATCCATCTGGATACTACCTCTTTTCCACATGGACAGGATATAGGGGACATCCACATCGGATGGAGAATCGATGATAGCGAGGTTCAGCTCTGCAATAAAGGCACCGCTGAACACCTGATCGATCTGTGCATCCTCAAAATTGCTGTCGGCAAAAGCCTCTACAGCCTCCGCCAAATCGGTGTTGTTCCAGACTGGAGCAATCACATAACAGTTTTTCAGATTGACTTGTTTCTTTCCCACGGGTTGAAAATCCGAGATGGGGATCAACTCATCAAGGGAAAAAGGTGCTGTTTTTGTTTTGGGCAAAAAGATTCTGGATGCGCTGTCAGCAGCCATGCTACCGGCCAATGCACGGATCGCCCAATCCAGGAACACATCGAAATTTCGTCCGGAATCCCGGCAGCGATGAAGCGCCTGGTTTTGAAATTTAGAAAACGTTTCATAGTCTGTCAGTGCCATGGGGGGAAGCGGGCTTTCCCACAGATCTTTCATGGGGGAGAAATTGAACATGGATGCCTCCTGATTCGACTGAAATCGACCTCCATTCTACCACAGCAGTCAGCAAGAAACAATGCGGAGCCGCACATCCTGTGCGTGCTTTTCAATGCCGTCCCAATAAGGGACGGCTCTTTTTTGTGTTCCAATTCACTCGAAATTTTTTATAGGCCGTGACAGGGGGGATGCAGCGGCCTTTCGAGTGGGCTGCCCGCCTGTCACGTGCGGAAAGGGCACTTATGAAAAAGAAACTCGTATCCCTTTTTCTGACCCTGCTGACTATTTTGTCACTGTTCCCAACAGCGGCTTTTGCAGCAGAGTCCACCGGCGTTGGGATCACGCCGGTGACGGACCCAAACCTCTGGACGACCCGCCTGACCGCATCCGGCCAGACATACAGCTACCGGCCGCCTACCGCAGCAGGCAGACAGCTCTATTGTATGGACCTTGGTTATTCCTATCGTTATGGAACGGAGTCCTTCCTCAAGTCTTATACCTACCGCTCTGCCACCGGCACAGACGCTGATGCGCTCTGGAGTGAAATGGTAGCCAAGACCGGCCTGGGTGAGATGGATGCGGCCACGCAGGAAAACGTCAAGTGGATGATGTCCTATATTGCGGACTACACCGGCGAGATCCCCGGCAGTCTGTTCATGGCATTGCAGACTTATATCTGGGACAACCAGAGCGACAAGTCCGCGGGCGGTGACCCTTCCGGCGACATCGATGCCGGCGGCTTCGCCAATCAGGATACCTACGACCAGTATGTGGGGTATTACAACTGGCTCCTGGGTCAGAAAGCCAACGAGGATGCGGAATTGCAGGCACAGGTAGAGGAATACGCTGAACAAGGTATCCAGGCCTCTATTGTGGAGGATAACAGCTCCAAGTGGGCGGTCCTGGCAACCTCCAGCGTCTCCGGCCGACAGGCATTTGCGGCTTATCATTCTACACGAAAAGTAATTACCAATGATAACCCACAGCCTGGTGACCCTGACGATCCCCCGGTCGCTGGGGATGGCGACATCACCTTTAAGAAGGTGCAGGCAGGAACAGACCGGGGCCTGGATGGCGCCGTCTATAACATCTATCGGGACGGTCAGATCGTTGGCAGCGATGTGACGTCCAATGGGGGAATCATCGAGGTAAACAATGTTACCAAGGGACTGTGGACCTTCGTGGAGCGAGAGGCTCCGGAGGGCTTCGCGCTGGACCCTACGCCCCACAGTGTCTATGTGGATGTCACCGATGGGAACAAGCAGTATACGGTCACAGCGGAGGATGAGGAACTCCCAAATTTGGAAATCATCAAAACGGACGCACTTTCCGGAGAACCAGTCCCTAATACGGTGATTTCTGTCAAATCCGTAACCGGCAGCTATTCTACCTCCGTGTCTACCGGAAAAGACGGAACAGCCACGCTGGAATCTCTGCCCGTCGGTGTTTACGTTCTGCGCGAGGAATCGGTTCCGTCGCCTTACGTTCTCTGCCATACCGAGCAGACTGTGGCGCTCCGACCCGGAAAGACCACGGAAGCCCGGTTCCAGGACTACCAGAAACCGGGCCTTGAGATTTTGAAGAAAAACATTGCCGATAACAGCCCCATCGAGGGTGTGACCTACAAAATTGAACAGATCGATGGCGACTACTCCACCTCCGCCACCACGGATGAGCAGGGCCGTATTTTCCTGGAGGTGCCTGTGGGCAGCTATGAGATCACAGAGGTGAACGTACCCTCAAATGTGATCCTCTGTGATATTCCCCAGACCATTTCCCTTGAGGCGGGCGGAACACAGACGGTCACGTTCTTCAACGCCGTCAAACCCTCCCTGACCATTCTGAAGCGCAATTCGGTGACGAAAGATCCTCTGGAAGATACACGCTTCCACATCTACTATGGCAGCGATCACACCGAAACCGGAGAGATGCACGATCTGGGCACCTACTATACCGACTCTGACGGCAAAATCGTTCTCACCGATATCAACAGAGGATGGTATAAGGTGGTGGAGGAGGAACCCAGCACAGGATTCTCCATCCAGGGGGACGGCGTTTACGAATTCTATCTGGAAGGCGGCGCCGGCAAGGAACTGGTTGTGGACAACGTACCTCTGTCAGCATTGGTCGTTTATAAGTACGATTCAAAAACAGGAGCCGCCCTCGAAGGAGCGCGCTTTGAACTGCGTTATCTCAGCGGTGAAACATCCGGTACCGGCGGCACGGTGATCGGAACCTACACCACGTCGGCCAATGGCTCCTTTACTGTTACGGGACTTCGTGAGGGCACATATATCTGTCAGGAACTGGAAAGCCCGGACGGCCATATCATTGATTCGGAACCCCAGACCGTCTATATCTCCGGCAAGGACCAGGACGTGGTGACGCTGCGCTTCGGCAATGCGCCTCTGGGCTCTCTGCTGATCACGAAGGTCAGCAATGACGATAAGCATGAGCCGCTTTCTGATGTGGAATTCCTGGTGACCGACAGTGCCGGAAACTATCTCGGCAATGCCAACGGGAAGTATACGACCAATAGCGCAGGCGAGATCCTGATCGACGGCATTACTCCTGGAACCACGGTGGTGGTACGGGAAATTCGAGCAAAAACAGGCTATCTCCTGGACGGCACTCCCCAGTCTGCCCTGATCAAAAGCGGAGAAACCGCTCGTCTGGAGTTCCGAAATGCTCCTGCCGGCACGCTGATCATTCAGAAGAACAGCAGCGGAGCAGGCCGTGAGCCGCTGGAGGGCGTGGAGTTCAAGGTGACATACGCAGACGGAAGCTTCGTGGCGGACGAGTATGGGCAGCTTTCCTCCAACGGTCTCTACTACACAGATAAAAACGGTCAGATCAAGATTACCGGTGTAGTCGGCACATTGGTGGTCACTGAGACTGCCACCATCCCCGGCTACACCATTGATCCGGCTACCCAAAGCCAGACAGTGGTCGTTCATCCAAATGACACGCAGACCTTGCATTTTTACAACACGCCTCAGACAACTCTGGTGCTCCAGAAATTCATTTCCGGGACGAAGAATGAGCCTCTGCCCGGCGTGGAATTCCTGGTGACGGATTCTTCCGGCGCAGTGGTAGGCCCCAATAACGGTGTCTATACCACCGGGGCAGATGGAAGAGTGGTCATTTCCGGCTTAACGCCCGGCACAACCGTCACCGCGCGGGAGACCAAAACAGCGGAGGGATATGTGCTGGATGGCACGCCTCAGAGTATCCTCATCAAGGAGGGTGAGGTCCAGACCCTGACCTTCTGGAACGAGCTTGCCGGGACCATTGTCATCCGTAAGCTGAATTCTGTGACGAAGGAGCCTCTGGCCGGTGTTGAATTTGAATTGACCTACGCGGATGGCAGCTATGTGGATGATGCCAATGGGCATCTTTCAAGCCTGGGCCTTTACACCACAGATGCCAATGGTGAGATCCGTATCTCCGGCATCACCGGGACAATCGTGGTAAAAGAGACCAAGACAATTGATGGATATACCATTGATCCGGCCACTCAGATGCAGACCGTGACCGTTAATCCCGAAGACACGCAGACGTTGACGTTTTACAATGATCCCATCGGCGGTGTGGAGGTCGTCAAGGTGGATGCGGACAAACAGACAAAGCGTTTGGCCAATGCCACCTTTGAGATCCGCAGGATGGATGACTCACTGATAGACACTGTGACCACCGATGAAAATGGCCGGGTATTTTTGCCTTTGGAGGACGGGGCCTATTATGGCGTTGAAATCCATGCACCGGAAGGCTTCAAACTGGATGATACCCCGCATTATTTTGAGGTGAAGAACGGGAAAACCACGATCCTGACCGTATCCAACCGTGCGATCTCCGGCATCCTCATCCACAAAACGGACAGTACCACTGGGGAAGGACTCTACGGTGTCTCTTTCATCCTGTATGACAGCACTAATAAGCCTATCGGCCAGTACACCAGCGACGATAGAGGCTATGTCTACATCGAGGATCTGGAGAGTGGCCGCTACTATCTGCGGGAGCTGGAAAATGAAGGCTATGTGCCGGATACCGAGCGGAAAACAGTCTATGTGAGATCCGGCCAGACAACGCTGGTGGAGTGGGAGAATACCCCCATCACCGGTCAGATCCAGATCACCAAAACCTCTGCGGACTACAACAGCATGAACGGCTGGCCTGCCGGGACGCCGATCCCCAACACGGAATTTGAGATCTACAACTATCGGACCGGTAATCTGGTGGATACCATCGTTACAGATAAGAATGGCGTGGCGATTTCCAAACCTCTGCCGTTGGGCCGATATAAAATCGTGGAATCCCGCTCTGCAGATTTTTACGGGCTGGATAAGACTCCCATTGAGGCGGAGATCGAGTTTGCCGGGCAGATCGTCAAGACGGCCATGACCAACAAGAGCCTGTATACCAATGTCAGCATCAAGAAAACCGGATATGTGGAGGCAGTTCCCGGTCAGACGCTGCGGTATGATTTTACCGGCATTGCGAATAACTCCACCACAGCCTTGGAGTCTTTCTACTGGCGGGACACCCTGCCGACCTTTGCGGCGCTGGATATGATCGTCACGGGTACCTACAACGTGCCCGGCAACTACAAAATCGTCTACAAGACCAACTACAGCGGTGGCAACTGGCGGGTGCTGGCAGATAATCTCAGCACGCAGCAGAACTACGTGCTGGATGCGTCCCCGGCAGTGCTGGGCCTCGGTTCCGGTGAGCGGGTGACGGAGTTCATGGTGTCCTTCGGAATCGTGCCCTCGAATTTCCGGCAGGTGGAGGCGCCGGTGGTATACTGTATCGCCAGCAAGTGGCTGACTGGCGGCAGTCAGGTGGTCAACCAGGCAGACGTCGGCGGCGTCCATAATGGACAATGGATCATGGCCACCTCCCGATGGGTGACCACGATTTACAAAGCCTCCCAGCCTCTGCCTCGGACTGGATATTAAAAACTTCATGACACAGAGCGCCGCCCCTATGGGCGGCGCTCTCCTATTTGGAGGTGCGTATGAAAACCAAAAAACTGCTTTTTCTTGCCGCGACATTGGCCCTTCTGATTGCCGTTTGCGGTTCCACTGCCTTCGCGGCGGAGGGAGATGTGGCGGGTGCGATTGAGGAAACATGGGATGCTGCATCTGACCAGATCAAAACGGTCGTTGACAATGTGGTATTTCCCGCCCTGGACATGATTCTCGCAATCGCGTTCTTTGTCAAGCTGGGAAGTGCGTACTTTGATTATCGAAAAGGGCATCAGTTTGAGTGGGCAGGGCCCGCCATCCTGCTGGCCTGCCTGATTTTCTGCTTAACAGCACCAAAATATATCTGGGGGATCGTTGGAATGTGAAATTGATTAAGGGGCCGCACGATCCTGCGGCCCCTGCGTCGTATGATGGTGCGTCCCATTAGAGAGTGAGGTGACACCAGAAGTTGTTTATTTGGGATTTTGTAGCTGCCACTGTCATGGATAACCTTGTGGACTGGTTTTATGGTCAGATTGTCGGCTTCCTCGGGAACTTCTTTTCCCAGATGGGAAATATGGGTGTGGAGCTGTTTGATCTGGCATGGGTCCAGGCCATTGTTCTGTTTTTTTCCCGCCTTGCCTGGGCCCTGTTCGGGGTGAGTGTCGTTGTCTCATGCTTTCAGTTTGGCATTATGTATGTCAGCGGCGGGCGGGGGAATCTCCAGCAGACTGCGCTGAGTATTATCAAAGGATTTCTGGCGGTGTCTCTTTTCACGATTGCCCCAGTTCGTCTTTATGCACTCTCCGTCTCTCTGCAAGGTACATTTTCTGCCGGGATCACGGGCTATGGCACCAGCATCGGAGAAGTGGGGCAGGAGATCGTGGAGGAACTGAGTGAAATCGATACCCTCTCTGAAATGCTGAATAACTCCTATTTCGGATTGGGTGTGTTGACAAGCTCCTTCATGATCCTGTTCTGCATCATTCTGATGACATACGCAGTGGTAAAGGTGTTTTTTGCAAACCTGAAGCGGGGAGGCATTCTGCTGATCCAGATTGCAGTGGGAAGCCTTTATATGTTTTCCATCCCACGAGGTTACACAGATGGCTTTGTGCAGTGGATCAAGCAGGTCATAGGGCTTTGTCTGACTGCGTTTCTGCAATCCACCATCCTGGTAGCGGGGCTGATGGTGTTTAAAGACAATGCTTTGCTGGGCCTGGGCCTGATGCTATCAGCCGGAGAGGTGCCCCGCATTGCGGGCACGTTCGGCCTGGACACCACTACACATGCCAACATCATGTCCGCGGTCTATACGGCGCAGACTGCTGTCAACGCCACCAGAATGGTCGCACAGGCGGTGGCGCACTGATGCAGAATAGAATCATAACCATGGGGAGCCTGTTTGATGGAATCGGCGGATTTCCTCTGGCGGCAGCCAGAGTTGGCATCAAGACTGTCTGGTCCAGCGAGATCGAACCGTTCCCGCTGGCGGTCACTGCACGCCGGTTTCCCAGCATGGTCAATAAAGGCGACATCACCAAGCTGAATGGAAAACTCCTGTTTCCCGTGGATATCATCTGCGGTGGCAGCCCCTGTCAGGATCTCTCAGTTGCCGGAGCGAGAGCCGGATTAGCCGGCGCCCGCTCCGGACTTTTTATGGAGCAGATCCGCATCATCAAGGAGATGCGCGCAGCAGATCGGGAGCGTGGACGTACCGGAAAACAGATCCGTCCGCGCTTCATGCTTTGGGAGAACGTCCCCGGAGCATTCAGCAGCGGGAACCCAAAAGGCGAGGACTTTCGCATCGTGCTGGAGGAGATCCTGCGCATTCATCACGGCGATGCTGAAATGCCCTGTTTATTTCCCTATTCCTGGCCTGATGTAGGATCGTTGGGATTTGACTTTTCGATGGGATTAGGCTACCCCATATCTTTTGCATGGCGCTGCCTGGACGCTCAATACTGGGGCGTTGCCCAGCGGAGAAAGCGTATTTTCCTGGCCGTTGACTTTGCGGGGTACACCGCCCCGTTTTTCATGTTTGACGTCGTTAATGAGCTCCAACCTCAGGAAAAAGGAAATGATGAAAAAAAGGATGATTCAATATGAGCTATAACAGCGAGCCGGATGGCCAGCTGACTTTATTAGAGCTTAGAGACGCCCCTGTCCCTCCGAGACGGAGACCAAGATTCAAGCCTGAAGCAGACCTGATTGCGATCCCCTTCCTGTATTTAGATCTCTCACCCGACCATGTCGATTTGTTCGGGAAGTACTATTGGGAACTTCACTCCCCCTATCGGGAGGGAAAGCCGCCCCTCAATACCGGGCCTGCGCCCAGGAAGCCGATTCGGACGCTTCTCTCAGAAATACTGGAGGAAAATCCAGAGGAAAAATATTATCTGTCCAAAGCCGCCTGCCTGGGAATCTTGCAGCGTGCGGAGGAACGAGGTAAGCCTCTGCCACCTCAGCTCCAGCAGGCATTGATGGCCCAGGCGGGATTGGCACCGCCTCCTCAAGCATTCCGGGAGATGAGAGCCTATCATATCAACCAGAGGGATGAAGGAATTGACCTGGGCGGCGTATCCGGGGCGCTTATGGCCACCAGCAATATGCAGATGCAGACATTCATCACAGAAAGATCTCCTGTCGCATTCGCCGCCAATCAGCGGGACGAAGTGCGCGATCTGCACGACATAGCCGGAGCTCTCAGCGCCCAGCCCGGTATGAAACAGCAAACCCTGGTGGCCGGATTCTCCGCCGGAGCCGGAGCCAGCGCCGGCAGCATCGGCTATTCTGAAATCGTGGCCCCGACCCTGAAGGGGTCGGCCAGCGGGAGCTGCATGCCGTCGGTTCTCTGCCTCAACGACCAGGGCGGCAATGTCATGGATTGTTCAGAGAATGTGACTGGTACTCTCCGTGCGCAGGAGCACGGGCATCAGCCCCTTGTCTATGAGAATCACGGTATCGATGCCAGATACACTGGGCCGCACATAGTCGCACCCACACTGTCCGCCCGCGCCGGAACAGGGGGCAATAATCTCCCGCTCGTCGGGCAGAAGATGCCGGGGGACCCCTTCCGTACTCCGACAGCAACCGCTCAACCCACGGTCTTCTCACGGCAGAGGGTCGACAAATTTGCACTCAATGACGTGGCTTCCACCGAGAGCGCCCGACAGCATAAGGATGCCACCGATCTGGTACTCCAACCTGGAAAGGAGAACCGTCCGCTGTTGATCCGGCGGCTGACCCCTCTGGAGTGTGAGAGACTCCAAGGGTTTCTGGACAGCTGGACGAAACGGCCCGGCGCGTCTGACTCCGCCCGATATAAGGCTCTGGGCAACTCCGTTGCGATTCCCTGCGTGGAATTCATCATGCAGGGGATCAAGACGGTATTCGAGCTGGAGGATAGAGCCGGCTAATTTGCTTCTAAATGAAAAGACTTATTGTTCGTTATTGTCAATAGCTATTTTACCTTTATTCAGGTATTGTTTGCTTGCAATATGAGGAAAGGAGGTCGGATGATGGCGGAAGAAATGAAAAACCTCTGTGCAATGATCCCCGTGGACCTCCACGCAAAGGTCCGTGCACAGCAGGAGGCATCCGGCAAAAACCTCGGCCAGTACATGACCTGGCTGATCACACAATTCTATGAAACAGAACAAGAAGGAAAAAACATGATCGACGATAAGAAAACGGTGGCATTTCAGGTGCCCGCAGACCTGTTTGAGCAGTTCAAAGCATATCTGAAAAAGCACAACATCAAACAAAATGCCTTCTTCCTGGACTGCATCCAGCGGGCTATCTCAGATGACGCACAACCCGAAACCAGCGAAGAATGAGCAGAAACATGAATCAGCGCCGCCGGGGAGCTCGGCGGCGCTGATTGCTTGAAGGGAGCGATTTCATGTTCATTTACCCTGAAAATCTAAAGGCAAAGCCCAAGTTGTGGCTCTGGCAGCTGAGGGACATCTCCATCATCGGCATCTGCATGATCCTTTCCGCCCTGGCACTGGCCCAGGGCATCGGGATGGCGCCGCTGGTGCTGACGTTCCTCTATGCATTTCTGGCCATTCAGGTGGAAGACGCCAGTATTCTGGATTTCCTGCGGAAAGCAGCGTGCTTCCTGTTTTTACAGCAACAATTTTATGAATGGAGGCTGGATCGATGAAAGGGATTCTCGCGCGGCTGGACAAAAGGAAAGAGGTCCAGCGGCATCAATCCACCCGGCAGCTCATGGGGATTTCCAGCATCACCGATCATGGGGTGTCCACCCCTTACGGCGATTATACGTTTTTCTTGATCCGCCCGGATAACCTCTCCGTCCTCTCAGAAGATGCCATCCGGCAGCGGGTCGGCAATCTGGCAAACCTGATCAGCAATCGAGACGAGGTGACGCTTCTGGCACTGGACTCCCGTGCGTCCTTCCTGCGCAACAAGCTGTTCTATCAGGCCCGGCTGGAGGAGGAAACGGAACCGGCGATCTGTCGGCTGCTGCAGTTGGATCTGGAGCATCTGGACGAGATCCAGGCATCTTCTGCCTCCAAGCGGGAATTTGTGATCGCCCTGCGTGTGACGGAGAAAGAGGGCCATGATCCGGTGGTCCTGCATCAGATGGAAAAGAGCATTTCCAATGAGAATATCCCGGTCCGATTGGCGGAGCGGGAGGATATCAAGCGGCTGCTGTCGGTGTATTACCTGAATGATGCGGCGGTGACTGCTGTGGAGGATGTGGATGGTGAACAGGCGGTGATCATGCGTGGCTAAGAAAATACAGAAGAAAAAAAGAAAGGCCGCTACGAAAAGTCCGGCGCCCCGGCCGAAGGAGTTCCTGGATATGATCGCCCCCGCAGCTGTCAAATTCAATACCGAGAACTATGTTTTCGGCACTACCTATCGCAGTACCATGGCCCTGAAAGGATACCCGCCCACCACGGAGAACCTGGCTCTCCTGTATCGCCTCAGTGAGATGAGCGGCGTCAATATCCGACTGACAGCCCGAAAGCTGGCAGATGGCGAGGAGGATGCTATCATCCAGGCCAGCAGCAACAAAAACCGGATGGAACTGGGTGCCACCAAAATGAAGCAGAGTGTGGTGGCAGAGGCCACACTGGAAGATGTGCGAGGAATGCTGCTCAAGCAGCGCAATGAGCGGGAAGCGCTCTTATATTGTACCGTATTCGTGGAATTGGTCGCAAAGAGCATGGATGAGCTGCAATCCCTGAAAGGGACGGTTTCCTCCATGCTCAGCCGGAGCAGGCTGCAGGCAGATCCCTTGTTTCTCTGCCAGCTCAAGGGATTTCAGTCTGTCAATCCCGCAGGCCGGAATATGCTGGGGGCGTATGTGGAGCGGGTCCTTCCCGCAACCAGCATCGCCAATCTCTATCCCATCAGCTATTCCGGCAAAGCGGACCCGCACGGATTCTACATTGGCCATGAGAAATATGGTTCCAACGTGTTCGTGGACCTGGATCAAAAGGAGGACGACAAGACCAGCGGCAGCGCCTCGATCCTGGGTAACTCCGGCCAGGGCAAAACTTACCTGCTCCAGCTCCTGCTTTGCAACGTGCTGGAGGCAGGGAAGAGAGTGATCTGTCTGGACTCTGAGCATGAGCTGGAAGATTTCTGTATGAATCTGGGCGGAAGCTATCTGGATCTTCTGAGCGGTCAGTACCGGATCAATCTGCTGGAACCCCGCCGCTGGGACGACGGGACGGGAGAGAATGACCCGGAGGCCCCGCCGGCATTCCGGGGAACGCTTCTGTCCCAGCATACCTCGTTCCTCCGTGACATTTTCCGGGTCTACAAGGACTTCGACACACCTCACATTGATACATTGGAGATCATGGTGGAGCGGCTTTACCAGAAGTGGGGGATCTCGGATGACACGGACTTCTCCCGACTGCGGCCCACGGACTACCCGATCCTTTCCGATTTGTATCAGCTCCTGGAGGATGCATACAACCACTACGATGACAACGGTCCCCATCAGCTCTATACGGCGGAGATCCTCCGGGACCTGCTGCTGGGATTGCACTCCATGTGCAAGGGGGCGGACTCCCGGTTTTTTAACGGCCATACCAATATCCAGTCCGCCCGCTTTCTGCTGTTCGGCGTGAAGGCCCTGGATGATGTAGCTCAGAACCTGCGGGACACCATGCTGTTCAGCATCCTCTCATATATGTCCGGCCAGCTCCTGACTGCAGGCAATTCCGTGGCTACCATCGACGAGCTGTACCTGTGGCTCAACAATCCTACCGCCATCACGTATATTCGCAATGCGCTGAAACGGGTGAGAAAGCGGGAGTCCGCCCTGATCCTCGCCACGCAAAATCTGGAGGACTTCGATCAGCCTGGGATTCGGGAGATGACCCGACCGCTGTTCGCCATTCCCACTCACCAGTTTTATTTCAATGCAGGCGTTGTGGATCAGCAATTCTATATACGGAATCTCCAGCTGCAGTCCTTTGAATATGAGATCATCAAAAATGCCAAGAGGGGAGAGTGTCTGTACCGCTGCGGCACGGACCGCCACATTCTGAAAGTGGTGGCGCCGGAGTACAAGGCAAGACTGTTCAAGAGGCAGGAGACAGGACAAAACCCGTCTCGAAACCAGCAGGAAGAGGCGGTGCCAAAATGATTATCGTAGGCTATGGCGGGGGAACAGACAGCACGGCGATGCTGGTTGGCCTGTGGCAGCGACGCATTCCCGTAGACCTGATCCTTTTTTCGGACCCCGGCGGGGAGCAGCCCCATACCTATTGGTATCTCCGGATCATGGATCATTGGCTCCGGACACATGGGATGCCGCCCATCACCCGAGTATGGTATCGGGACTGTCTTGGCCGGCGGCAGACTCTGGAGCAGGAGTGCCTGCGGTCAAGGTCGCTGCCGTCCATCGCGTATGGACACAAGAAGTGCTCACAAAAGTACAAGATCGCGCCTCAGGACAGGTTCTGCAATCACTACCCTCCTTGCCTGGAAACATGGAGCCGCGGTGAGCGTGTGGTTAAGATGATCGGGTATGACGCTGGGGAAGCCCGACGGAGGGAGGGGGCCAGAGAGCATGACCTGGCTGATAAAAAGTATCAAAAGGAATATCCTTTGATGGAGTGGGGCTGGCACAGGGATGATTGTGTACAGGCCATCCAGGACGCAGGACTTCCCTTGCCGGGGAAGTCCTCTTGCTTTTTCTGCACCTCCATGAAAAAGCGGGAGATCCGGGCGCTCTACCATCAGTACCCGGACTTGCTGGAGCGAGCCTTGACGATGGAGGACAATGCCAGGCCAAGTCTCATCACAGTAAAAGGACTGGGCCGGGATTTCGCATGGCGGGACTTTATCGCATCCGATCAGGCGCAGCTGGCGCTGCCGGATGCCTTTGTTCCGGAGGAACGGCCCTGCTCCTGTGAAATGGAAGGAGGTGATTCTGGATGCCTGGCCCCGCTCTCCTTGCCGCAAAAGCAGCACTGCTCTTAAGCGACGAACAGACCAGGAAACGGATCGGATACGCTGTTGCCGCAATCTTTGTTCCGCTGATTCTGGTGGTGGCATTCCTGCTGTCTCTGCTTTCCGGGACCACACAGCATAACAACGCTGTGGTGGATCTTGTGTTCAACGGAGGCCCCGTACCCACGACCATGAGCGCAGAGTATACCGCCCAGGTGCATGCCATGCAGGACTGCCTGGCTGCGCTGGACAGCGCAGTGGCAGAGGTCAACAGTCAAATGGAGTCCGGAACACTGGACGGTGCTATGATCAAAGCCACTTTTTTCTCTCTGTGTTTCGGCGGCGAGAACCCCCACCTGTCTGCGGGAGAAGCTCGCGCATTCGTGGATTGCTTTGTTCGGTATGAGACGCGGACCCGAACAGTGGCTTCCGGCTCGGATCCGAACACCGGGGAGACGATATACACAGAGGAAACATACACTGTGGCGATAGCTGTGGACTTGGATACCGCCTATGAAAATCTCGCGGATGCCGGATATCCGGTGACGGAGGATCTGGAGGCCAATGCCAGAGCTGTCTATGACCGGATCGCCTACGGCGCCGACGGTGACTACACCGGCGAGATCGAGTATGGCGGGGCCAGGATGACGGAGCTGGATGTCTCCCGGTTCACGGACCCGAACACCAAGAATGCCGAGGATCTGGTGGCCTATGTGACCCATGCATGGGAATCCGGCTGGGGCTATGTCTGGGGGACCTTCGGCCAGACGCTGACAGAGTCGCTCTTTGAGTCCAAGCTTCGACAGTACCCGGAGGGCGTGGGCAACTATGAGGAGTTCATTCGCTCCAACTGGTTGGGAGGCCGGACTGCGGACTGCGTGGGCCTGATCAAAGGGTATGGGTGGCTGGACGCGGATGCGCTCACCATCCGATATGGGACAAACGGGATGCCGGACATCGGCGCGGATACCATGTACCGCAATGCGACAGTGAAAGGCAGCATTGACACCATCCCGGAGGTTCCGGGTCTCGCTGTATGGCACAGCGGACACATCGGCGTCTACATTGGCAATGGGCAGGTTATTGAGGCTATGGGTACCAAGTACGGTGTCGTCAAGACGCAGCTCAGCCAACGCAACTGGACTGCATGGTTGGAGATCCCATATATCAGCTATGACTGAGGAAAGGAGCTGACGAGCAGATATGGAAAAGGTCAGTATCGAGCTGTCCTTCGAGGCGGACAAGCTGGAGGCATTGGAATACTGCCTGCAAAAGGAGCGGACTACAGTGAAAAAGAAGATGGCAGAGTCGCTACAGCAACTCTATGAGGAGAAGGTGCCGGAGGCAGTGCGGGAATATCTGGACCGGAAGAACACGCCAGCTTCCCGGCCCCGGCGTTCGCGTCCTCAAAAACAGACTAGAAAGGAGGAAGCTCCCATTGAACCGGGAGCGGAACAGCATCATGAATGAAAATGAGATCACCGTATTGAAGGTGGAACCTGGCAAGGTACCTGAGCAGATCACCATTCCCAACACACTGAGAGCCATGCAGGAGCTGGTGGGCGGTCACATTGAGATCGTTGATTATCAGGGGGCATGCCTGGTGTGTAACGAGGAAGGGAAACTGCTGGGACTGGAGCCGAATCGAAGGGTCGGCCAGGACGTGATCGCGGGAACGTTCTTCCTGGCAAACCATGATCTGGAGGGTAATCTGTGCTCTTTGAGTCAGGAAGACCTTGCCCACTTCCAGCAGCAGTTTGCACAGCCTGAGACACTCACCCAGAAGGATGTGCAGAATGCATTCGGCTTCAAATTTTTCAGTATGTGAATGACAAGAATGGAGGTATCCATGGATCAATATGAATTTCGGCGGGAGCTTGATGCGGTGCTTCCGTCGCCTGATCCGCAGCTGGCGAAAAGGCTGATTGACTTTGCGGAGGAGAATAAGATCTATTTCTCTGAGACAGAGTACAAGGTCGTTTTCTATGAGGAATATCTGGCGAGCCTGCGGTTCGTTGCGAAAAATTTTGGGCAGGATACCCTGGCGAGTATCCCGAAGATGATCGACGAACAAAATATGATCCTGCCTGATGAAATGGTGGCCGCCGCGATTTGCGTACAGGGCGGCGTTCCGGTAGATCAGGTACAGCAGATGGCCTATGAGGGATGGCTCATGGGATTTTTTAATGCACGCAGGGTTGACAATGGAGTACTCAGCCCGCTGGCGGTCTGCTCGATTCGAGATCATGGCAGGGAGGAGAAATTCTGCACCACGTACTTCGGTTCCTTCTCTCCGGGCGATGCACTCCACCGCGCGGTGGAGTATGCAGGACAGCACGACACCACCACGGCCTATGCGCTGAAGAACCTCACGGCGGATTTGCGGGTGGATGTCGATGCGCCATCGGGAAGGAGAATCCTGGACCAGCGCAGGCCGAGCTTGATCCGAGCAATGGAAAGTGCCTTTGCACAGTGTCCGGCGGTGGCAGCGAAGATCACCTTCGATACCGACCAACGGGAAGTGACCGTAGACTACAACCCGCTCTGGCTGGAGCGGCAGAAGATGACCAGCCCGCGGATGGGCGGCATGGAGGGAGGAATGAAACGATGAGCGGGTCTGTGGAACTGGATCTCTGGCTGCATGAGTATGAGGTGGCGGCACTGAGCGACGCTCTCAAACAGCGGGGCATGACCGTCAGGGAGTATCTGCAGCAGCAGGTGAACAGAGCCTACGAGGAGATGGTCCCCTCTGATGTTCGGGCGCAGGTGGCGAACAGGGTCGGGGAGGAACAGGCGGCGCAGCTTGCGGAGCAGGAGGCGTCCAGACGTTTCGCTATCTTCCACATCAAAGAGCATGGCGAGGAGTTCCGATTCCTCACCAACCACGATATCGAGTTCCTGGACGCCGGCAGGCTCCTTAGAAACTATGTCCGGTCCATGCAGGACCGGCCCAGTCAAGGCAAGAGCTTTGCGTATTCGTTTCGGGAGCGCGTGGATTTGACCTCCGCTGAGTTCGATGCATACGTGGATGAGCGGATCTCCAACTCTGGTCGGGTGACGGGTGCATTCGATATCGACCTGGATCAGGGGACCTTCTCCGCTGTACATATCGACAACGGGTGGCAGACATACGCGGCCAAGGATGTGTGCAGCGCTGCCTACTTCGCGTTTCGTAAACACGAGCTGGTGGACAAAGAGCGGTGGCGGATCTTCCTGGACCGGCTGGACGGCAAGGAACTCAGGTGTGAGATGGAGCAGTGTAAGTCGGAGGAGCCGCAGGTGCTGTGCGGCAGCAGGCGGCTCAAACCCTTCGAGATCTCGTTTGATGGAGAGATCAGCGAGTACGGTCACGCCCTGAATTTCTACATGCCGGTAGTGTTTGACCCGGACGCTGTGTTCGGGACAAGCGTGACGAGCGAGGAGAACGATGATTACGTGAACGTCTATGCGGAATACGATCTGCGGACCGGAGAGGTGTGTTCTGCATTGCAGGTGACGCTGTGCCGAGGCGACGGCTCCAGCGGAGACTACACATATCCGCTCACCGAGGATGAGCGAAGCTGGATGCTTCGGAAGATGGATGCGTACTGTCAGCAGGAGATGGAGATGCCGCTGGCGGATGTTCGAAAACAGTGGCAGGAGGAGATGGAGCAGGTTCAGTCGGCTCCCAAGCCCAAGGGGCCGGAGCTGAAGATGAAGGGCCTATGATACTGGCCCTGTACGAGACGCCCCTTCTGCCCGATAGTCAGCCTTCCCCTTTCTGGGCCCTGTCAGGCTCTGTGTGGCCTCGAAAGTCCTGGGGTGGGGCGAGGGGACATGCAGGGCCTTGAGGCCCTGTTTGGGGCGGTTTTCGGGGGGATTGCCCCCCTGCGAGGTGGCCGAAAAAAAGGTACAAGATAAAGGGAGGTGGTCGCAAGCGCCCACCTCCCGCCCACAAAGCCCCGCAGTGCGGGGCTTTTTCAGATTCCGGCCTGGGTGGTCGGAATTCGAAATTTACGAAGATTGAGGTGGTCGAAATGAATAAAAAGACAGATGTTGCAAGGGATTCCGCTGTGTCGAAGAAAAATCAGACGGATGCGGCTGAGAATACCCGCGAAAACAAGATGAGAACGGCAATTTGGCTGTCACCTGGGGTCGTTCGACGCATGGATGCATGGCTCCTGGAGGACAACTGCAAAACACGAAGTGAGTTCATCGAAAAGTCCCTACGGTTCTACATGGGCTATCTGGCAACAGAGGACACCTCAGAGTTCCTGTCGCGTGCTCTGGTGGATACGCTTCGCGGAATCGTGGCCGACAACGAAAACCGTCTCCGCAGCTTGATCTTCAAGTGGTGTGTGGAACTCAACATGATGGGACACACCATCGCCGCGCACTTCCATACGGCTCCCATCGACCGGCGGGAACTACGCGGATATGCTGTGGATGAGGTCAAACGCACCAACGGGCAGATTAGTTTCGATGCAGCGCTGGATCAGCAACGCCGGTTAAAAGGTGATGAAGTGTGGCACGGATCGTATTGATTTCGCCCTATCTCAAAGGCGGCAAGGACAAAGCGCACCTTGCTTATCGCATGAACTATTTTGCCAAACGAGAAGGAGTGGAGATTTTAGTCGATGAGCGCGGAAGCTTACCGGCTACGAAAAAACAGCAGGCGTATATCCGACGTCTCATTCAAACTTTTCCGGAGGCTGCGGATCTGCTGGAGTATAGCGACTACCGAGACCAGCCCACGCGGGAGCGTGCCAACGAGTTCATCCGCCAGGCTCGGGAGGACTTCGTAGAGTCCCTGGATCAGCGGGAGAACTTCCTGGACTACATAGCGCACCGTCCCGGTGTGCAGCTGGATGGTGAACATGGCCTATGGGATGCCCATGGGAAGGTGCATAATCTCGCAGCGGCAGTCCGGGAGGTAGCAGATCATCCCGGCAATGCATGGACACCAGTAGTGGCACTTCCTCGTGAGGATGCAGAGCGGTTGGGATATAACAACGCATCCAACTGGCAGGCACTGGTCAACGCGAATATCTGTGATATTGCCCGTGCCTACAAAATCCATCCGGATCACCTGCGCTGGTATGCAGCCTTTCACCGCAAAGAGAAAAATGTCCACATCCATATGGTGGTCTTTTCCTCTGACCCTAAAGAGGGATACCTCACGAAGCAGGGAATCCGGCAGCTCAAGTCCGCCTTCGCACGACAGATCTACCGGCAGGAGCTCATCAGCGTCTATGAGGAGCAGACGATATGGCGAGACCGTCTTGGGAAGGAAGCGGCGAACGCCATGGTGGAATCCATCCGACAGATGGCCAGCGGCACCATCCAGAATAGTCAGCTGGAGAGACTGACGTTGGAACTGGAAGAGCAGCTCCGTCACGTAAAAGGAAAAAAGGTCTATGGCTATCTGCCGGCCAATGTAAAAATCACCGTGGATCAAATCGTTGACGAGCTGGCCCAGGATTCTCGCATTGCCGAAGTCTATGAACTCTGGCAGCAGCTAAGGGAGAAGATATACAGCGTCTACTCAAAAGATCTTCCACTTCGAATTCCCCTATCCGCACAGAAGGAATTCAAGAGTGTGCGGAATATGGTCATTCGGGAGACACTGCGGATGTCGCAGGAGCTGGTCCAGTCAGAAACCGACGAGATTGCTGGCGAGATTGAGCCGGACGGCCCAGTATCCGATGACCCGCTGAAATCAGACATCGAGACGTCGCCTCCTCTGTTCAGTAAGGAGCGGCGGTATTGGACGGCCAGGAAGTACCTCCGCGGCAGCGATACCACACCGCCGGATTACGGGCGTGCGGTCCACCTTCTCCTGATGGAGGCCAACGACGGAAACGCCCAGGCCATGTGCGACCTGGGGCGTGTCTACCGCGAGGGCCTCCTTCCGGGCAGTGGTCCCGACCCGGAGAAGGCGCGGGAGTGGTACGCAAAGGCGCTGGCAGCCTTCCGGGAAAAGGAGCATACGGCGCCCAACAGCCAGACGGAGTATCGGATCGCAAGGCTGTATGCCAACGGCCTCGGTGTGGAGGTAGATGATGCGGAGGCGGAACGCTGGTTCCGCCTGGCTGCCGAAAAGGAGAATCCGTTCGCACAGAATGCGCTGGCCTCTCTGCTGCTCAAGCAGGGAAAGCCGGAGGAGGCTGCCAGGTGGTTGGAGCGCGCGGCAAAGCAAGGAAATCCAGCGGCGCAGTATGCCCTGGGAAGACTTCATCTGCTGGGGACCGGCGTCCCGCAGGACAGGGAACTCGCAATGGAGCTGCTGGGCCGGTCCGCTGCACAGGGAGATAGCCGCGCTGCGGCACTGGCAAAGGAGCCGGAACGGGTGTCCTTGTTGCCGGCGGCGATGGCAGTCACCAGAATGCTCCATCACATGAGTCGGATTTTCGAACACAACTGCAAACAGGACCAAGTCTTTCAGGGACTCCAGATTGACCGGAAGCGGTGGCGGGAGCTGCAGGAACTGCGGATCGCCATGGGTCACATGCCGGACGATCATGAGGAGCCCCACATGAATTTCTAAGATAAGAGAGGAGGAATCTCTAAATGGGGACCTTTGTCTATTTCACAGAAGAACAAAAACGGCAGGCCAATAATGTGGACTTGGAGGCATACCTGCTCCGACGGGGAGAGAAGCTGCTCCCCTCTGGACGGGAAAAACGCCTGGCGTCAGATCGTAGCATCACGATCCGCGGTAACGAGTGGTTCGATCATGAGACGCAGACCGGCGGGCATCCGATTGATTTTCTCCGCATCCACTACAACATGTCCTTTCCGGAGGCGATGCGGGAACTGATGGGCGGGAATTTCGGACAGGAGCTTCCGACGGCGAAGAAGAAAGATGCGCAGCCGAAGCCGTTTGCCTTGCCTCCGGAAAACGCAAATATGCGGCGGACTTTCGCATATCTACTCCGGCAGCGTCATATTGACCGGGATGTGTTGATCGAATTCGTGAGAGCCAAGCTGATCTATGAGGATGCGGACCATCACAACGCCGTATTCGTGGGCAGGGATGAAAATGGCACTGCAAAGCACGCGCACATGCGCAGCACCAATAGCTGGGGAGATCCTTTTCGCCTGAACGTGGAGGGGTGTGATCCCGGATACAGTTTCCATTATGACGGGAAAGATGGGCGCCTCTTTGTGTTTGAGGCGCCTATTGACCTATTGTCGTACATTTCCCTGCATCCGGATCGGTGGCGAGAGCATAGCTATGTAGCCTGCTGCGGGACATCGGTCATTCCTGTAATCACGTGCCTGGATCGGATGGCGCGGCCGGAGGAGGTAGTGCTGTGCCTGGACAATGACACGGCTGGCCATAAAGCCAGCCGCCGGATGGAGGAGCAGCTCAATGAAAAGTGTAGCCTCACAATCCGAAGGGAGGTACCGACACTGAAGGACTGGAACGATGACCTCTGTGCAATGCGGGAGGAACCTGCACTAAGGATGGGGGGTATGGGAAGGTGAACGATAGTGCATGGACCCTGATTGGCTTTGCTGCTGTTATGGTGATTGTGATCGCTGGACTGTCCCTGGCCTCACAGCACTACACCTTGAACATCAAAAGCCGCACCGTGGGCGATGGGCAGCACGGGACCGCGCGATGGGCGACCAAGCAGGAAATCCATCATACCTACCACTTGGTGCGCTATGACCCACAGGCTTGGCGCAGAGGAAAAAAACTGCCGAAGGTGCAGGGTATCATCGCAGGCAGCGTCGGGAGGAACCCGACTCCCATCGAGTTCAAGGTCAGAAAGAAGAAAATCTGCATTCATGTGGAGCGGCTTCCTTTCCAGAGGAACAAATGCATGAAAGCGATTGTGGATGGAGACGACATCCATTGTCTGATGATCGGCGCCAGTGGTGCCGGTAAGACAGCTAATTTTTTGTATCCTAATCTGGAATACACCTGTGCCACGGGAATGAGCTTCCTAGCGCTGGACAGCAAGGGAGACTTGGCTCGGAACTACGCAACCATCGCAAAAAAGTATTACGGCTACAAGATCTCCATCATTGACCTGCGGAACCCGACGCGATCGGATGGAGACAGCCTCCTGACGCTGATCAACCGATACTCAGACAAGGCACGGGCGGAGCCGGACAATCTGGGATATAAGGCCAAGGCAGAAAAGTATGCGAAGATCCTTGCAAAGACGATCATCAATCAAGGCGGTGAGTCCGGGCAGTTCGGTGAGAACGCATATTTTTATGATGCAGCAGAGGGCGCCCTTGCTGCCATGACGCTGCTCCTGTCGGAGTTTCTCCCACCTGGAGAGGGGGAGGCCGATGTGAGGCACATCATCTCAGTATTTAAGCTGACACAGGACCTCCTGGCGCCCAGTCAGTTTAACCAGGAGAAAAATGGATTTCAGGCTCTCATGGATCTGCTCCCGCCGACGCACAAGGCAAGATGGCTGGCGGGCTCTGCCCTCAACGCCTCGGACCAGACCATGGCGTCCGTCATGTCCACGATCCTGTCCCGCCTCAATGCGTTCCTGGATACCGAGATGGAGCAGATACTCTGTTTTGATAACTCCATTGATGCGGAGACTTTTGCCTCGGAAAGATGTGCGATTTTTTTGATCCTGCCGGAAGAAGATCGAACGAAAAACTTCATGGCGACACTCATGATCCAGAACCTATCCAACGAACTCTTCGCCATTGCGGATCGGAATGAGGGAAAGCTGAAGAACCGCGTCGTGTTTTTCTGTGACGAGTTCGGTACCATGCCGCCCTTCGATGTCATGGCACTGTTTTCAGCTGGCAGGTCACGGAAACTGACGATGGTGCCCATCATTCAGAGCGTCGCGCAGCTGGAGGACAACTATAAGAAAACGGGCAGTGAAATACTGACTGATAACTGCCAGCTGACGGTTGCCGGCGGCTTTACCCCTCAAAGCGAAACTGCGGAGTCTGTGTCTCGTGCTCTGGGAAACCGCACAGTCCTCTCCGGCAGTGTTTCCAGAGGAAAAAATGATCCCAGTCAGTCGCTGCAGATGATGGAGCGCCCACTGATGTCACCGGATGAATTGAAGTCCATTCCGAAAGGTCATTTCATCGTGATGAAAACTGGTACCCATCCTATGCAGACAAGGCTGCCTCTCTTCCTGGACTGGGGAATCACATTTGACGAGCCCTACCAAATGCCGGAGAGAGCCAATCGTAAAATTGCCTATGCCAATAAGGAGGATCTGGTCAACAGCATCCTAGCCAGCAGGCCAGGTCGCGGATTCTATAACACCAAGCGGGAGGGGATGATATGAGCTATTTCGATGCGGTCTATATGGACCATGAACTGTCTCCCCGCGCCAAGATGGTCTATATGTATCTCCATGACCGCGCCAACAGGGAAGGGGAGAGCTGGTATGCCATCAATACAATCGCGTCAGATCTTGGCCTCTCCCGCTCCACAGTGAAGCGCGCCCTTGGCGACCTCGTTCGCCAGGGGCGCGTGGAGAAAAAACCGCGGTACCGGAAAAATGGTGGTTGCACCTCAAACCTCTACAGACTGCTGTAAAAAAGAGCGCATCTCCCGCCAAGGGAGGATTGCGCTCTTTTGCTGGACCGGGGACCGGGTCATCATGACCCATCCAGAAGGCCCAATAGAAGATACGATTATATTCAGAGAAAAACAACTACAAAAAAGATTGATGAACAACCAGTATTATTGTAGCCGTTTCTCAAAAAGAGTGATATGGTACGACAGGAACTTTATCCGGATAGCCACACTCAATCACGCCACTTTGAGTTCGCAATATAAACATGTTACCTCCGCTGGTTTTCCTGATAACGTATTTTTGGATGTTTTTGAAAATGTCGTGTTGCACTTTGGAGTTGAAAATTGTCTTAGCTTTTAAAACAAGTTCTAGTGTCACATTAGAATGGAGATGAACATAATCATTTTGTTAAGGCGAGAGAAGGGGGGAAGTCTACCTGTGATTATCATCTCGACTTATTTGTGATTATAGTAGATTATGGACTTGCTCTACATGATTGTAGTATCAAATGAAGTCGCTCGCATTAAATACACAATTGCGCTCACCTAGTACTCTCCTGTAAGCATTAAGAGTTTGGGGAAAGTTATTATGATTGATAGAGAGGTTCACATAGATGCATAGTAGTAGCGTCCAAATTACCAGTATTATGTGGTTTCGCCGGTTGATGCCCTCATTAACTGTTAACCAGAGAGCGGCATAGAGGACCGCCTGACTTGGGATAGCTGAGAGCTTCATTGCGGTCAGAGCTTGGAAGTGCTGCTCTCGGATCGGCTCGGCGGTGGAACATGGCGGGCCGTCTCCTTTGAGTACAATGGCGACGGATGGTGGTAATATGCCTGGGAAGCTTGTGGGGCTTGCAGGTGGGCCTGTGGGCGTGTAAAAGAGCAGAGGGCTGATATGAATTGCTGCTATACTGATGAAGAGCTGAAGGAAGATGTGGGCGTACCATCGGAATTAGAGCGAAGGATATTGAGAAAATCCAGTTCTGCGGCTTGTGGCATATTCGCTTCCGGGCCTTTGGTAGTGACTTTTATTATTATCGGGCCGATTCCGGTGACACGGGGTATCCGGTTGAGTCGCCCTGGCAATGGGAGTAATGATAGAAAAAGCCAGCCTGATTTGGTCCGATTTTTCTCGTTTTCTGTATTCCTATATTGCTATAAAAAATGTATATGGTAAAATTAGGAAAAAGAAAGATGGATTATAAATAACTACAATTCTGCAAAGAGGAGTGGTGACCAAAGATAATAGCTGTAGCCAATCAGAAAAGCGGCGTCGGAAAGACAACTACTGCCCAGGCACTGGCTGTAAGTCTGGCCGGGAAGGGGACCGGGTGCTGGGGATTGATTTTAACCCCCAGGGCAATTTTTCTACGGCCTGCAGCGTGGAGAGCTACAATGTACCTACGATTTATGAGGTGATGAAACGGGTGGCCACCATCCAGGGGCCATGCAACACACGAAGTGTGGCTATGACCTGGAGCTACTGGCCGGGAGCCAGAGGCAGGAAGCTCGGAGCGGCATCCGGCAGCGGAAGGGAAGAACAAGGCTCGTGTGCAGCGGTCTTATTTTATAGATCGTGACTTGGATAAAGCGTTACGGAAGATTGGGTTGGAAGAGGAAAAGAAATTGACGGAAGTTCTAAATGAGATTTTGGGGATGGGGCTTCAAAAGTATTTATAGAAGGTTTTTCAATGTGATAAGGCAGGAGATGCCTAACACGAAGAAGGACGACCCAAGCAGGACAGAGAAACGAAGAAGCGGGTGAGCCTCTCGGTGCAGCCAAGTCTTTATGAGGACATCAGAAGATCGCCTATGTACAGCGACGTAGTACAATCGAGTTGGTTGCATCGCTTTTGGAGCAATATCAAAAAGAGCATAGGCAGGAGTTAGCTGAGTACGATGCAATTATAAAAGTGTAAAGGAGAAACACTTTATGAAAAAAATGTTTTTTGTTGAGCACAAAAAAGCAATTATTATATCGTTTTTCGCTGTTATACTTGTTTTTTGTTGTTTTATTGCTTGGGCAGCTAAAACGAGAGAGGAAAGCTACTTACCATTACTCGAAAAGATGGATGATACGAACAGGGGATTGATAGGAAAGGAAACTATTGTAGAGGGGGATGTAGATAATAAGAGTATTTTAGATAAAGTTTATATGAATATGGGAGCTGAATCAGCAAAAACGGATTTGGTAACAAAGTGGGAGAATAAAAATGGAATTTCGCCAAGTGTGATACGAGAAGTAGATGTTCAAGATGGGATTACACCTGAACTGATAGGTGGAAATAATGCGATGGGCATTTTTACGAAAGATGATGGAAGCGGTTGGACATTGGAAAAAGGCGATAAATTATGCTGGGATTTTGAAAAATATCCATTAAATAGTGGTAGTGAGGTTGGACAATCACTGATAATTGGTTATATAAAAGACGGAACATTATTTGACGGAAAATTATTCCAAAGCCAATTATCTGAAACGTATGAAGTAGAAGCAACTGAAGATGGTATGTACTATATTTATTTTCAGTGTGTTTCTTCTGATAATATTTCGTTAAAGGAGGGAGAAATCTATGTAAAGTGAAATTATAGAACGTACAAACAAAATAGAAATGAAAGGAAGGTATACTACTATGAAAAAGTTGTGTTCTCTGGCGTTATCGTTGATTATGCTGTCTCTTATACACATCTCCGAGCCCACGAGACCGGAGCCTATCTCG
>OWID01000069.1_pt1 | contig 54844 bp, 58 predicted proteins | sample 1732661 | NCBI WGS metagenome assembly OWID01 (sample SAMN05065739, study PRJEB22554) | human gut metagenome | biome: ENVO:2100002; feature: ENVO:00000062; material: ENVO:00002003 | host: Homo sapiens | place: USA
TCTGGCCTCCAAGGAGGCCGTGGAGAAGTACGGCCTCAAGCCCATGGCCAAGCTGATCGGCTGGGGCCAGGGCGGCGTGGATCCCAAGATCATGGGTGTTGGCCCCGTGCCCGCTTCCCGTCAGGCTATGGCCAAGGCCGGCGTGACCATCGACGACATCGACCTGGTGGAGGCCAACGAGGCGTTCGCCGCTCAGTCCATCGCCGTGGCTCGTGAGCTGGGCTTCGACATGAGCAAGGTCAACGTCAACGGCGGCGCCATCTCCCTGGGCCACCCCGTCGGCGCTTCCGGCGCTCGTATCATCGTCACTCTGCTGCACGAGATGCAGAAGCGTCCCGACGCCAAGAAGGGTCTGGCTACCCTGTGCATCGGCGGCGGCATGGGCGTTGCCACCATCTTCGAGAAGTGCTGATCGGCACCGTAACGAAACAATGAAACAGGCGGCAGGCAATTTGCCTGCCGCCTGTTTTTACCTGAAAATTGCATCAAAAAAAGAGGAGGCGGTTGCCTCCTCTTTTTGCTTGGGCGCTTACAGGTTGGCGTTGATGGCGGCGATGAAGCTCTCCGGGGGCATGACGCCCACCTTCCGGTCCACTTCCTTGCCGTTCTTCAAAAACACCACGGTGGGGATGCTCATGACGCCGAACTGACGGGCCAGCTCCGGCTCCTCGTCCACGTTCACCTTGCCGACCATCACCTTGCCCTCAAACTGCTGGGCCAGGGAGTCGATCACCGGGGAGAGCATCTTGCAGGGGCCGCACCAGGAGGCCCAGAAGTCCACCATCGCCAGAGGGGCCGCGTCCACCACGGACTTGAATTCGCTGGTTTTCAAATGCTTAACTGCCATTGTCATAATCTCCTTTTCGTTTTGTATTCTCGTTGTTTCTATCGTTTATTTATATGTGTACCAATCAAGGTTACGACTGGGCCGGGCGGTTTTTCCGTTCTATGTCTGCCGCAAAGGCAGCGGCGCTCTGTCCGGCCACCAGACCCTCGCCCACGGCCTTGGCCACCTGGAGGGGGCCGCCGGTGCAGTCTCCTGCGGCGAAGAGGCCGGGGAGGTTCGTGGTCATGCGGCGGTCCACCGTCACATAGCCATTGTCTGTGGCAAGGCCCGGGAACAGGTCCGTGGGGGCCATGGTGGGCCGCAGGATGAACACGCAGTCCACCGCCTCCGTCACGCCGTCACAGGTGACGGTCTCCACCGTGTCTCCGCCGGCAATGGAGCAGGACTTGGGCCGGTGGAAGTAGGATACCGTGCAGCCGATGCTCCGGAGGAAGTCGGCCTCCTTGCGGGCCGAGTCGGAAAAGCCCAGCACCGCCACGGACCGGCCCCGGTAGAGCATACCGTCGCAGGTGGCGCAGTAGCTGACGCCGCGGCCCAGGTACTCCTGCTCGCCGGGGAACTTCTTCCCCCGTGCCACACCGCCGGAGAGCACCACCGCCCGGGCATTGTACATGTCCGAGCCTACGCTCACATACCAGTTATCCATCATGTACGAGGCGTTCAGGGCCCGGCCGGTGAGGAATTCCACACCGGCGGCCTCCGCCTGGGCCCGCATATCCGAGAGCATCTGGGCGCCGCTCACCGCGCCCATGCCCAGGTAGTTGTCCACCCGCTCTGCCCGCCAGAGGGGATTTTCCTCCGGGGGATTGGTGACCACCAGCACGCTGCGGCCCCGGGCGCGTACGTTCAGCGCTGCGGAAAGTCCCGCCGGACCGCCGCCAATGACCAGAACATCATAGGACATAATTGGAAGCCTCCTCTCCAAACAGCGCCGCCACCAGACGGGCTACTTCCGCGGAGGCGGCCTGATAGTATACCTCATTGCCGCTGCGCTCCGCAGTGACCACTCCGGCAGAGCGGAGCTTCTGCAGATGCTGGGAGATGCAGGACTGGGACATGCCTGTGCCCCGCTCCATGCAGGTGACATTGCGGCACCCGCCCAGCAGCAGGCTGTGCACGATCTCCAGCCGGATGGGATTGGAGAGTGCCTTCAGCAGCGCCGCCTGCGCCGTATAGTCTGCCCGGTTTTCCATGGCGTTCACCGTCCTTTCGTAAATCTTGATATTAGATTATCATAATATTGTGATAGTTCAGTGACATATGCAACAGTTAATAAAAATTTTTCCGGGGGAGTGTGGGGCGGTTGCTTTTGGAACAGGAGTTTGATACACTGATAAAAACCAAACGGGAGCCGGCGGATGCGCCGCCGGCTCCCTATTCAAAAAAGCGGCGGCGCCCGGGGCTCGGGGGGCGGACGCTGCGGTGGGAAACGTAATCCGAACGGGCGCCCGTGCCGCTTGCGCCATCCTATGCGCCGCACTTCGTCCCTGCCACCGGCGGGGGCGGCCGGAACAATTTGAAAGGAAGTATTTTCATGGTTAAGATCGCGCCTTCCATCCTCTCTGCGGATTTTGCCAACCTGGAGCGGGATATCCATCGGATCGCCGACGCCGACTATGTCCATGTGGACGTGATGGACGGCGTGTTCGTGCCCAATATCTCCATCGGCATCCCGGTGGTGCAGTCCATCCGCAAGGTGACGGACATGTTTTTGGATGTGCATCTGATGATCGTGGAGCCGGTGCGGTACGTGGACCAGTTCTGTGACGCCGGCGCCGACTTGGTGACGGTGCACCTGGAGTCCGACACGCCGGAGAACATCCACGCTGCCATCGATAAGATCCACGCCAAGGGCAAGAAGGCCGGCGTGGTGCTCAAGCCCAAGACCCCTGCGGAGGCCGCCCTGCCCTTCCTGGAGAAGGTGGAGCTCATTCTGGTCATGACGGTGGAGCCGGGCTTCGGCGGCCAGAAGTTCATGGCGGACATGATGCCCAAGGTGAGCCAGCTGCGCCGGTGGATCGATGAAAAGAACCCCGCCTGCGAGCTGGAGGTGGACGGCGGCGTGGCCCCGGACACCTGCCGCACCTGCATCGACGCCGGCGCCAATGTGCTGGTGGCTGGCAGCGCCGTCTACAAGGCGGAGGATATCCCCGCCCGCATCCGGCAGCTGCGGGGCTGAGAAGAAACCGCGCCTCCGCCCGAACAACCGGGCGGAGGCTGCCTTTTGCCAAATCACTGGAAAGTAGGAGTTGGAACCTGTATGGAATTTTTCCCCGCGCCCCTGGAAACATTGGTGGAGCAGTTCGCCCGGCTGCCGGGCATCGGCCGCAAGTCTGCCCAGCGGCTGGCCTTTTATGTGCTGGGCCTGCCGGAGGAGGACGCCCGGGCCTTTGCCGACGCCATTGTGGACGCCAAGAAGTCCGTGACCTGCTGCCCCGTGTGCCAGAACTTCACCGCCGGGGGCCTTTGTCCCATCTGCGCCTCCCCCAAGCGGGACGGGTCCGTCATCTGCGTGGTGGCCGATCCCCGGGATGTGGCCGCCATCGAGCGCAGCCGGGAGTTTGACGGCCGCTATCACGTGCTGCACGGGGTCATCTCCCCCATGAACCACGTGGGGCCGGACGACCTCTCCATCCGCCAGCTGGTGGAGCGGGTGTCCTCCGGGGAGGTCAAGGAGGTCATCATGGCCACCAACCCGGACACGGAGGGCGAGGCCACGGCCATGTACATCGCCCGGCTGCTCAAGCCCTTTGATGTGCGGGTCACCCGCCTGGCCTACGGCATCCCCGTGGGCGGACATCTGGAGTTTGCCGACGATGCCACCCTCATGCGTGCCCTGGAGGGCCGCCGGGAGATCTGAGGGCAGAAAAGAACAAAAAGTGCGCGTCCCTGATCGGGACGCGCGCTTTTTCTGTTTTGAGGACGTAAGTGCCGCTTATGCAAAGACCGCGCCCAGCAGCTCCACCGCCTGGGGAAGTCTGGCCTCGTCCAGCCCGGCGTAGTTGATGACCAGAGTGTGGGCGTAGGACGGGTCCGGCACCGCCGCGTACTCCGACAAAAAGCCCAGCCGGACCCCCAGTGCCTCCGCCTGCTGCTGAAGATCCTTGTCAGAGCGGTCTGTGTCCACCCGGAGGAGGAAATGCAGCCCCGCCCCCTGTTCGGAGATGGTGATGCGGCGGGCGAAGGACCCGGAGCGGAAGGCGGCCAGGACGGCGCAGCGCCGCTGGCGGTACTCCTTGCGCATGCGGGATAGGTGCTGCTCATAGTAGCCGCCGGAGAGGAACCGGGCCAGCACATGCTGCTCCAGAGCCGGTACGGTGCAGGCGTAGAAATCCAGCTCCCGGCGGTAGCGCTCCAGCAGCCGGGGCGGCAGCACCACGAAGCCCACGCGCATGGAGGGGGAGATGGTCTGGGAGAAGGTGTTCATGTAGAGCACCCGGCCGCTGCGGTCGATGCTCTGGAGGGTGGGCAGCGGACGGCCGGTAAAGCGGAACTCGCTGTCGTAGTCGTCCTCGATGATGAAGCCGTCTACCGCCTCTGCCCACCGCAGCAGCGCCTGGCGGCGGGCGATGGGCGTCACCAGCCCGGTGGGGTAATGATGGGAGGGAGACAGGTGGGCCACCGTGGCGCCGGAGGCGGTCAGGGCGGCAAGGTCCATACCCTGGGCGTCCAGCGGCACCGGGCGGCAGGCGGCGCCGCACTTTCCGTACACCTGGCGGATCTTGGGATAGCCCGGGTCCTCCACGGCAAACACCGCGCCGGGCCCCAGCAGCTGGGCCAGCAGCAGATAGAGATACTCTGCGCCGGCGCCCACGATGATCTGCTCCGGCGAGACGGACATGCCCCGGTAGTCCCGCAGGTCGTCGGCGATGGCGCGGCGCAGGGCCTCCAGCCCCTGATGGGGCACCGGGCGCAGCAGGGCGGCGCCGTCCTCGCTGAGCACCTGCCGGGTGAGCCGGGCCCAGGTGGAAACGGGGAAACGGGCGGTGTCCACCTGATTGCTCTTCAGGTCCAACCGCCACTGGCGGACGGCCTCCGGCTCCGGAACGGCCGGCGGCTCCGGCGCTTTGGGGGCGGGGGTGCGGTCCACCTGGGAGACGAAAAAGCCCCGCTTGGGCAGGGTGTAGAGATAGCCCTCCGCCTCCAGCTGGGCGTAGGCTCCCTCCACGGTGATGACCGACAGATGCAGATGTTCTGCCAGGGCCCGCTTGGAGGGCAGCCGCTCCCCTGCCGTCAGTTTTCCCGAGAGGATATCCTCCCGGATGCGGCGGTAGAGGTATTCATAAAGGGGCAGGTCGCCCCGTTCTTCCATGGGATAGGTCAGCATGGCAGCGCTCCTTTCTGACCTTATAAAAAATAACAAAATTGAATATTTCAATCATACCATATCCGCCGTATGATGGCAACAGAAACCAACAGGAAAGGAAGCGGAACGCAACATGGAGAAACGATGTGTCCAGGCGGCGGCTGTGCCGTCCGTCCGTATGCTGGCGCTGGCAGGCGCCCTGGCGGCGCTGAGCTGCGCGGCCACGCTGACGGTGGCGGTGCCCACCCCTACGGGCGGCTATGTGAATCCGGGAGACGCGGTGGTGCTGCTGGGAGCGTATGTGCTGGGGGGCGGCTGGGGCGCTGCTGCGGGAGCCCTGGGTCCTGCCCTGGCAGACCTGCTGGGCGGCTACGGGATCTACGCACCGGCCACACTGGTCATCAAGGGCCTCATGGCCTTGGCGGCGGGAAAGCTCTACCGCAGGGCCCGGGGGCAGATCTGGTCGGTGGCGGTGTGCGGCGCGGCGGCGGAGTGCATCATGGTGGCCAGCTACTGGCTCTATGACGCATTGCTGCTAGGGAGCCTGGCGGCGGGAGCTGCCGGGGTGCCGGGCAATCTGATCCAGGGCGCTTTCGGCGCTGCCTGCGCGGCCATCCTGGCAGCGGCGCTGAAAAAGAACGCCTGGGCACGGCGGGCCTTTCCGTCCCTGTGAGAAAAAGAAAACGCCCCGGCGGCAAGCCGGGGCGTTTTTCTCTTTCGGGTATGGCGGGCGGTTCTAAAATCTTCCGCCGGACTGTAGGCTGGAAGTGGGACTTACAGTCCGCCCAGCCCGTCGGGGCTTTCTTTGCGGGGAGAGGCGCCCAGACCGATGCCGGAGGTCTCCTTGGCGATGTCGAAGTAGCCCAGTTCCGTGCACTGATAGACCGGCAGGTAGAAAAGGGACACCACGCAGCTCCACAGGTCGATGAGGACGATCCACTTGATGGAAGAGACGGCTACAATGGCAGCCACAGCAGCGGGCGTGGACATGGACGCGGCCTGGGAGATGGTCTGGTAGGAGACGCTCCACTCCAGCACCACCGCCGGCACGGAGGCCAGCAGGGTCCAGCCCACGTAGGTCAGGTCCAGCACGAAAAGCTGGCTCTTGTAGCCCACGGTCTGCTGTTTGCTCATGTCCAGGGCCTCCATGATGCCGATGCCGGGGTTTTCATAGAGGTTGTAGAGGGCGAAGCGGTAGCGGTAGGAGGCGATGATACCGGGGATCACGAACAGCAGGCTCCACAAAAACGTGAACACACTGATGACGATGCTCAGCCCGATGACCTTGCCCACAAAGGAAAATCCGTCAAACAGGGTCAGGTACTCCGCCCGCTGGCCCCGGCGCACGCTCATGCAGTACAGTACGAAGCCCGCCGAGAGCACCATGGCAACAAGCCCTGCCAGCACGGAGACAAAGGTGCCCAGAAGTCCCGAGCCCATGCCGCCGGCGGCAACATCCGCCAGATCCAGCCCCATGATGAGAAGAAGGTACAGCGCGGTCATGGCCTTGGCGGGAACCTGGGCCGTGCGCAGCAGCTGTTTCATATCGGCTTTGAGCCGCTTTCGGTCAATGACCTGCCACATGAAAACAATTCCTCCGATTGGTAGTGTGGCCGCCCGGTGGGGACGGCCCGGAAATTTACGACCAATATAGCATTTTTCCCGCCTGCTGGCAAGGGGGCGGCGGGCCAAGATGGAGGGAAGAAAAGGGGAAAATGTGGAAAATCACGAAAAAATCCGTAAAAAAACGATCTATTTTTGCAAAAACCGCCGTTCACAGACTGGACATTTTTTCGGTTTTGGTGTAGAATCAAACGCAGTATGTGGTAGTATCGCCAAGCGTATGACGACCCCCCTCCCGCGTCCACGGCGGGCGGGGATTTCCTGCGCTTTGGACGCTATCAGGAGTAAAAATGAGGTGAAGACAATGGCACAAGCTTTCTTTGGCGGCGTTCATCCCCATGATATGAAGGCCGCGACCAATGAAAAGGCCATCGAGCAGCTGGCGCCCCCGGCTGTGGTGGTCATCCCGATGTCCATGCACTTCGGCGCACCGTGCACGCCCCTCGTCAAGGTGGGCGACCAGGTAAAGGTCGGCCAGAAGATCGGCGAGTTCCATGGATTGGGCGCTCCCATCCATGCGAGCGTGTCCGGCACGGTGAAGGCCGTGGAGCCCCGTCCCTATTCCATGGGCGGCAACATGATGTCCGTCGTGATCGAAAACGACTTCCAGAACACCCTCAGCGAGGAAGTCAAGGCCCCCGCCGATCCTGACGCCCTCTCCGTGGAGGAGATGGTGGAGATGGTCAAAAACGCCGGTATCGTGGGTATGGGCGGCGCGACCTTCCCCACCCATGTGAAGATCTCCGGCGGTATCGGCAAGGTGGACACCGTCATCATCAACGGCGCCGAGTGCGAGCCCTACATCACCGGCGACCACCGCACCATGCTGGAGCGTCCTGAGGAGATCATCGGCGGCTGCCGGTATCTGGCCAAGATGTTCGGCGTGGACAAGGTCGTCATCGGCGTGGAGGACAACAAGCAGAACGGCATCGACGCCATGAACAAGGTCATCGCCGAGCAGAAGGCCCCCGTCGTGGTGGAGCCCCTGCGCTGCCGTTACCCCCAGGGCGGTGAGAAGCAGCTGTGCCAGGCCATCACCGGCAAGCAGGTGCCTCCCGGCGGTCTGCCCTCCAACATCGGCTGCGCCGTGTTCAACATCAACACCACCTGCGCCATCTACCGGGCCATCACCCAGGGTATGCCCGTGGTGAACAAGATCGTCACCGTGTCCGGCTCCGGCGTGGTGGAGCCCAAGAACATCGAGTGCCCCATCGGTACCCCTGTTTCCAACCTCTTCGACGCCTGCGGCGGTCTGAAGGAGGGCACTTACAAGCTGGTGTGCGGCGGCCCCATGATGGGTATGGCCCAGTACACCGCCGACATCCCCGTGGGCAAGGGCACCGGCGCCATGCTGGCTTTCTGCGCTGACGAGGAGAAGACCGTGGAGCATCCCCAGTGCATCCGCTGCGGCAAGTGCGTTGCCGCCTGCCCCATGCACCTGGAGCCCCTGTTCATGTTCCAGTATGCCTCCAAGGGCATGGTGGAGGAGCTGGAGGCTGCCCACATCATGGACTGCATGGAGTGCGGCGCCTGCGCGTATATCTGCCCGGCCCGTGTGCACCTGACGCACATGTTCAAGACCGGCAAGCAGCTGGTCAAGAACAAGGCTGCCGCCGATAAGGCCGCTGCCGAGGCCAAGAAGGCTGCTGAAGAGAAGAAGGAGGCTGTCAACAAATGACGGATTACAAGAACTTGAAACTCATTGCCACTTCTTCCCCCCACATCCGTGCCGCGGAGAATACCCGCTCCATCATGCTGGATGTGATCGTGGCCATGCTTCCCGCCCTGGCCTGGGCCGTGTGGATGTTCGGCTTCAAGGCCCTGACCCTGACCGCCGTGTCCGTGGCCGCCTGCATGTTCTGGGAGTGGCTGTACCGCAACCTCATGCATAAGCCCCAGTCCGTGGGCGATCTTTCCGCCGTGGTCACCGGTATGCTGCTGGCCTTCGTCAGCCCCGTGACCACCCCCTACTGGATGATCATCATCGGCGCGTTCTTCGCCATCATCGTGGTCAAGCAGCTCTTTGGCGGCATCGGCAAGAACTTTGTCAACCCCGCCCTGGCCGGCCGTGCGTTCCTGCTGGGCAGCTACGCCGGCGTCATGACCACCTGGATCGATCCCGCTGCCAATAAGGCTCCCCTGTTCGGCTCCACCGCCGACATCGTGACCTCCGCCACCCCCCTGGCTTTCATGAAGGGCACCGGCGACGCCGTGGCCACCAGCTTCGCTGAGCTGACCGGCAAGTACACCGTCACCGATATGTTCCTGGGCAACATCGGCGGCTCCCTGGGTGAGGTCTCCGCTCTGTGCCTGATCCTGGGCGGCGCTTACCTCATCTGGCGCAAGGTCATCAACTGGCAGACTCCCGTGGGCTACATCGGCACCGTGGCTGTGCTGACGTTCCTGTTCCCCAAGGCCGGAACCAACCTGGAGTGGATGCTGTACAGCCTGTTCGGCGGCGGCCTCATGCTGGGCGCGTTCTTCATGGCCACCGACTATGCCACCTCTCCCGTCACCAAGAAGGGCCAGCTGGTCTTCGGCATCGGCTGCGGCCTGTTCACCGTGTTCATCCGTTACTTTGGCTCCTATAACGAAGGCGTCTGCTACTCCATCATGGTCATGAACCTGTGTGTGGCTCTGATCGACAAGTATACCAAGCCCGCTCGTTTTGGCGTCGTAAAATCCGATAAGAAGGAGGCGGCTGCGAAATGAGTACCGAAGTGAAGAGCAAGGAAAAGGTCAACATGGACCCCAAGTACATCATCAAGCTGACCGTGACACTGTTTGTGACCTGCGTGGTCGTGGCCGGCGCTCTGGGCCTGGTCAACAGCGTGACCGAGGGCCCCATCGCCCAGATCAACAAGGAAAAGACCGAGGCCGCCATGAAGATGGTGGTGGCTGACCCCGATAACAGCGAGTTCTCCGACAAGCTGGAGCTGACGGAGGAGATGACCGCGGCGGCTACCGCCGGCGGCGGCTCCGTCACCGAGGCCTATGCCGTTACCGTGAACGGCGAGAGCGACGGCTACGCCCTCAAGATCGTGGCCTCCGGCTCTCAGGGCAACATCGAGATGATGGTGGGCGTGGACGGTGAAGGCACCGTCACCGGCGTCTCCATCGTTGATAACTCCGAGACCGCGGGCATCGGCTCCAAGGTCATGGACAACGAGCCTCTGGCCAGCGGCGTGCCCGTTCTGGATCAGTTCCAGGGCAAGACCGCAGCCGACATGCCTCTGACCGTGGGCAGCAACGTGGACGCCATCTCCGGCGCTACCGTGTCCACCAAGGGCGTCACCGCCGGCGTGAACGCTGCGCTGGCCGTGGCCGCCGTCATGGGCTGAGAAGGGAGGACGTGAAACTATGAATCTGAAAAAGCAGTTTATGGAGGGCCTCCTGACCCAGAACCCCGTTCTGGTGCAGGTGCTGGGTATGTGCTCCACCATGGCCATCACCACCTCCTTCTTCAACGGCCTGGGCATGGGCGTGGCCGTTACCGTGATCCTGACGCTGTCCAACGTCATCATCTCCGCCATCCGCAAGATCGTGCCCGACAAGATCCGTATCGCCATGTTCATCGTGGTCATCGCCGGCTTCGTGACCTGCGTGGACCTGCTGATCCAGGCCTTCGTCCCTGCGCTGTCCGCCTCTTTGGGCGTGTTCATTCCCCTGATCGTGGTTAACTGCATCATCCTGGGCCGTGCGGAGTCCTTCTCCTACAAGAACGGCGTTGCCGCCTCTTTCTTTGACGGCATCTTCCAGGGCATCGGCTATACCCTGGTGCTGCTGGTCATGTGCGTCATCCGCGAGCTGCTGGGCGCCGGTACCTTCGGCGGCGGCCTGCTTGGTCCCGACCTCAAGGGCATCCAGATCATTCCCTCCCAGTTCCCCGCCGGTATGCTGACGCTGCCTGTGGGCGGCTTCCTGGTGCTTGGCTGCCTGATCGCCGCCATGCAGTGGGCTCTGGCCAGACCCAAGAAGAATAAGGAGGAGAGCAAATAATGGATCAGATCTACGAACTCCTGGCGATCATGCTGGGCGCCATCCTGGCGAATAACTTCATCTTCTCCCAGTTCCTGGGCATCTGCCCCTTCCTGGGCGTTTCCAAGAAGGTCGACACCGCCGTGGGCATGGGCATCGCCGTGACCTTCGTCATGGGCCTGGCCTCCGCCGTGTGCTTCTTCGTCAACAACTACGTGCTCATGCCCCTGGGCCTGGGCTACATGCAGACCGTGGCCTTCATCCTGGTCATTGCTTCTCTGGTGCAGTTCATCGAGATGTTCCTGCAGAAGTCCATGCCCTCCCTGTATACCGCTCTGGGCGTGTATCTGCCTCTGATCACCACCAACTGCGCCGTGCTGGGCGTCGTGCTGCTGAACGTGCAGAGCAACTACAACTTCATCGAGTCCGTGGTGTACGGCATCACCGGCGGCCTGGGCTTCCTGCTGGCCATCGTTCTGTTCGCCAGCATCCGTGAGCGTCTGGTGTTTGCTGATTATCCCAAGGCGTTTGAGGGCTTCCCCATCGCTCTGGTCACCGCTGGCCTGATGGCCCTGGCCTTCATGGGCTTCTCCGGCCTGAAGGTCTGGTAAGGAGGACTTGAAATGAATATTGTATTTGCTATCGTTGTGCTGGGCGTGCTGGGCGCTGTGTTCGGCCTGGTCCTGGCAATCGCCTCCAAGATTTTCGAGGTGAAGAAAGATCCCCGCGAGGAAGCCATCCTCAGCCATCTGGCCGGCGCCAACTGCGGCGGCTGCGGCTATCCCGGCTGCGCCGGCTGCGCTGCCGCCATCCTGGCCGGTGACGCCCCTGTTACCGCCTGCGCCCCCGCCGGCGCTGAGAACGCTGCCGCCATCGCCCAGATCATGGGCCAGGAGGCTCCCACCGGTGAGCGTCAGGTGGCTTTCGTCCGCTGCAACGGCGGCACCGCTGCCAAGAAGCGCTTCGAGTACATCGGCGTGCAGGACTGCCTGTCCGCCACCAAGGTGGCTGCCGGCCCCCTGGAGTGCGAGTTCGGCTGCCTGGGCTTCGGCTCCTGCGTGAAGGCATGCCAGTTCGGCGCCATGTCCATCGGCCCCAACGGCACCGCCGTGGTGGACCCCGACAAGTGCACCGCCTGCATGGCCTGCGCCTCTGCCTGCCCCCGTCACCTGATCACCTCCGTGCCCGCTTCCAAGAAGGTGCACGTGGCCTGTGCCAACCGCGATAAGGGCAAGGCTGCCATGAGCGTTTGCGCCAACTCCTGCATCGGCTGCGGCCTGTGCCAGAAGGAGTGCAAGTTCGACGCCATCCACGTGGTGGACGGCGTGGCCGTCATCGACTATGACAAGTGCAAGGGCTGCAAGCTCTGCACCAAGGTCTGCCCCCGTGACGCCATCCTTCCCATCGCTACCGCCGAGGAGAAGGAAAAGTACAAGGCCATCAAGAAGGCCCAGGCTGAGAAGGCCAAGGCCGCTGCCGAGGCTGCCAAGGCTGAGCAGTAAGACCGAAAAAAAGTCCCCCGGATCGCTGGATTCGGGGGACTTTTTCTATTGCCTTTTCCCTGGGAAAGGGATATGATAGCACCATTCAGGCAGAGTAGGAGCACATGTGTGAAATAGTGCCGGAAAAACGGGGAGTTGTTTTCCGGACGAAAGAGCCAGGGATGTATCCCGGCCCGCAGTGTGTGCTCCGCATCCCGCTGCCGCATATGGGAGCGAGATGTGCCTTCCTCTGTGCGGCATTTCCGATTACGGACTGCCAAATCAGAAGGAGGATTTTTTATGTCGCTGTATTCCCATCCCTTTTCCGCCGGGTACTGGCGGGAGGCACTGCAGAGCTTCCGCAGTATGCGGTCGCTGGTGTTTTCCGCGGTGATGATCGCCGCCTGCATTGCACTTTCCCACTTTCAGATCCCCCTGACCGAGGGCCTGAGCCTCAATATCACCTTCCTGGCAAGAGCGCTGTGCTCCCTGGTTTGCGGACCGCTGACGGTATTCGTCTTTGCCGCGGCGGAGGATACCCTGAGCTTCTTCCTCTCCTCCGGGGGCTATCCCTATTTTCCCGGCTACATGCTCACCACCATGCTGGGGTGCTTCACCTATGCCCTGTGCTTTTACCGGGCACGGATCTCCTGGCGGCGGATCATCCTGGCCAAAACGCTGACCAACATCCAGAACGTGCTGCTGGGGGCGCTGTGGAGCTCCATTTTGTATTCCAAAGGGTATCTGTATTACCTGACCACCAGCGCCATCAAAAATACCTTGTATTTGCCGCTGCAGATCATCCTGCTGGCACTTTTGCTGCGCTATCTGCTGCCTGTGCTGCAGCAGCAGGGCCTGGTGCCCAAGCAGCTGGGCGGCAGACGTATCCCATTTTGAGAGGAGCCTGAGCCCATGACCGGACAGGAAGCCATCGCCTATATCCACGCACAGCACTGGCAGCAGCGCGCGCCGGGGCTGGGGCGCATGCGCCGTCTGCTCCGGCTTTTGGGCAATCCCCAGGACAAGCTCCGCTTCGTCCACGTGGCGGGAACCAACGGCAAGGGCAGTACCTGCGCCATGATCGCCGCCATCCTGGGCGCCGCCGGATACCGTGTGGGACTGAACACCTCTCCCTATCTCATTACATTCCACGAGCGCATCCGGGTGGACGGGCGCATGATCCCCGACGAGGACCTGGGCCGCCTGACGGCGCAGGTGCGCCCGGCGGCAGAGTCCATGGATGAGCGGCCCACGGAGTTTGAGCTCATCACCGCCATCGCCCTTTTGTACTTCGTCCAGTGCTCCTGCGACATTGTGGTGCTGGAGGTGGGTCTTGGGGGCGCGCTGGACGCCTCCAACGTGATCCCCCCGCCGGAGGCGGCGGTCATCACCGCCATGGGCATGGACCACGCGGCGGTGCTGGGCGCTACCCAGGCGGAGATCGCCCGGGCCAAGGCAGGCATCATCAAGCCCGGCAGTCCCACCGTCAGCTTCGGCGGCTGCCCGGAGGCGGACGCAGTGATCCGGCGCACCTGCCATGAGCAGGGATCGCCGTTAAAAGAGGCGGATTTTTCCCGGGCCAAGATATGCTCGATGTCCCTGGAGGGCACGGTGCTGGACTGCGCCCCCTACGGCCGGCTGACGCTGCCGCTGACGGGAGCCTATCAGGTGCAGAACGCCGTGGTGGCCATCACGGCGGCAGAGGTTCTGTCCCAGCGGGGCTGGGACATCCCGCCGGAGGCTGTGCGGCGGGGATTGCAGGCAGTCAGCTGGCCGGGCCGGTTCGAGGTGCTGCGGCCGTCGGGACCGGCGGTGCTGCTGGACGGGGCCCACAACCCCCAGGGCGTGGCAGCCGCGGCAGGAAGCCTTGCCTCGCTGTTTCCGGGCCGGAAGGCGGTGGTGCTGCTGGGCGTGCTGGCGGACAAGGACGTGGAGTCCATGCTGGACGCCGTGGTGCCCATGGCGGAGGCTATCGTTACCGTGACGCCTGCCAGTCCCCGGGCCATGGGAGCCGAGGAGCTTCGGCAGCGGCTTTTGGGGCGGGGCGTGCCCGTGTGCGCCTGCGCCGGCGTGACGGAGGGCCTGCGGACGGCGGCCCTGGCGGCCGGCCGGGACGGCGTGGTGTGCGCCCTGGGCTCCTTATATCTGGCGGCGGCCGTGAAGGAAGCCGCAAAAACCCTTTGAACTCCCCTGCGGACGCGCCCTGTGCGGCGCGTCCGTATTTTTTTGCCCGGGTCCGGGAAAAGTTCAAAAAACGCTCGCCTTTTGTTCACAAATTGTTTATATCCATCCATTGACAATGCCGGGTGCCGGTGGTAAACTCACTTTAGCACTCAGGGAAGAGGAGTGCTAAAACAAGAAATGAGACCGGAGCTGCGGAAATGGAACTGACAGACCGAAAAAAGCATATACTGAAGGTCGTGATCGAAGATTACATCCGCACCGCCGAGCCGGTGGGCTCCAAGGCCATCGCCGCCGAGATGGGCGGCAAGGTCAGCTCCGCCACTATCCGCAATGAGCTCAGCGACCTGACGGAGCTGGGCTACCTGGAGCAGCCCCACACCTCCGCCGGCCGTGTGCCCTCCCCCAAGGGCTACCGGCTCTATGTGAACGAGCTGATGGAGCGCCAGCGATTGAGCCTGGACGAGACGGAGAAGATCAACGCCGCTCTCCAGGTGAAAATGGAGGAGCTGGACCGGGTGATCTCTCAGGCGGGCAGGGCGGTTTCGTCCTTTGTGAACTACCCCGCCTATGTGACGGCCGCGGGCCGCAAAAAGCTCACCGCCCGGCGCTTCGAGCTGCTGCCGGTGGATGAGCACAAGTGCATCGTGGTCATGATGATGAGCGACAGCCGGGTGAAAAGCCAGCTGCTGCGGCTGCAGCTGAAAGTGGATCTGGATCAGCTGCCCACCATGGTGAATCTGCTCAACACCCATTTTGTGAACATCTCCCCGGTGGAGATGAACCAGCGGCTCATGTCCGTAGCCGAGCAGGTGATGCCCCAGCTGTTCCTCCTTTTATCCCAGGTGATCGCCTATGCGGCGGACGCTCTGGAGGAGGCCGGACAGCGGGAGATCGTCACCGCGGGCGCCCGGGAGCTATTGAAGCTGCCGGAGTTCCGGGATGCCGACAAGGCCCACCAGCTCATGAGCTTTCTGGCTGACAGCAAGGAGAGCCTCCCTATGCCGGACGACGGCCCCATGAAGATCCTCATCGGGCCGGAGAACGTCAGCGAGGCATTGAAGGACACCAGCGTGGTGGTGGCCAGCTACGACATCGGAGACGATATGCGGGGCCTCATCGGCGTGGTGGGTCCCACCCGAATGGACTACGCCGCCGTGGCGGCGCGGCTGACCGGCTTTGCCGAAGGCCTGACCCGTCTGTTCGGAAAACAGGAATTACCCCCAAAGGAGGATACGAAGGAATGAGCGAGGAGACCAAGCAGCCCACCGCGGAGGAACAGGAGCCTCAGCAGGCTGAAACTACCGAAGAGCAGACCGCCCAGACCCCCGAGACGGAGGAGAAATCCAAGGGCGGTAAAAAGAAGAAAGAAAAGGAAAAGACCTACACCCTCACCCAGCAGCAGATGGAGGCCGCAGAGCTGGCCGCCAAGCAGCTGGAGTCCGTGAAGGATCAGTTTGTCCGGCTCACCGCCGAGTATGACAACTACCGCAAGCGCACCGCCAAGGAAAAGGACGCCCTCTATCAGGACGCCAAGGCGGACACCGTCCGGGCGTTCCTGGCGGTGTACGACAACCTGGAGCGGGCCGTGGCCGCCCCCGGCGACGAGGAGTCTCCCCACAAAAAGGGCCTGGAGATGATCTTCCATCAGTACCAGGATATCCTCAAGAACCTGGGCGTCACGGAGATCGAGGCCCAGGGCCAGCCCTTTGACCCGGAAAAGCACAACGCCGTCATGCACATCGAGGACGAGAACTTGGGTGAGAGCGTGGTGGCCCAGGTATTCCAGGCGGGCTTCATGCTGGGTGACAAGGTCATCCGCCACGCCATCGTGCAGGTGGCAAACTGAACCATCAAAACAGTAAAATACGATTTGTTCGATCAAATAGGAGGAATCATTTATGTCTAAGGTTATCGGTATCGATCTGGGAACTACCAACTCCTGCGTGGCAGTGATGGAGGGCGGCGAGGCCGTCGTCATCGCCAACGCGGAGGGCAACCGCACCACCCCGTCCGTGGTGGCGTTCTCCAAGACCGGCGAGCGCATGGTGGGCCAGGTGGCCAAGCGTCAGGCCATCACCAACCCCGATCGCACCATCGCTTCCATCAAGCGTGAGATGGGCTCCGATTATAAGGTCACTGTGGACGGCAAGAGCTACACCCCCCAGGAGATCAGCGCCATGATCCTGCAGAAGCTGAAGGCTGACGCTGAGGCCTACCTGGGCACCACCGTCACCGAGGCCGTCATCACCGTTCCCGCTTACTTCACCGACGCCCAGCGTCAGGCTACCAAGGACGCCGGCAAGATCGCAGGCCTGGACGTCAAGCGTATCATCAACGAGCCCACCGCCGCGGCTCTGGCTTACGGCGTGGACAAGGAGCAGGCCCAGAAGATCATGGTCTACGACCTGGGCGGCGGCACGTTCGATGTCTCCATCCTGGAGATCGACGACGGCGTCATCGAGGTGCTGGCCACCGCCGGCAACAACCGCCTGGGCGGCGACGACTTCGACAAGGCCGTCATGGACTGGATGGCCGCCGAGTTCAAGAAGGACACCGGCATTGACCTGACCGGCGACAAGGTGGCCATGCAGCGCCTGAAGGAGGCCGCCGAGAAGGCCAAGATCGAGCTCTCCGGTGTGACCACCTCCAACATCAACCTGCCCTATATCACCGCCGACGCCACCGGCCCCAAGCACCTGGACGTGACCCTCACCCGGGCCAAGTTCAACGAGCTGACTGCCCACCTGGTGGACGCCACCATGGGCCCCGTGCGTCAGGCCATGTCCGATGCCGGCCTGCAGCCCCGCGACCTTTCTAAGGTTCTGCTGGTGGGCGGCTCCAGCCGTATCCCTGCCGTGCAGGAGGCCGTGAAGAACTTCACCGGCTCCGAGCCCTTCAAGGGCATCAACCCTGATGAGTGCGTGGCCATGGGCGCTGCCCTCCAGGCAGGCGTCCTCACCGGCGACGTCAAGGGTCTGCTGCTGCTGGACGTGACCCCCCTGTCCCTGGGCATCGAGACCATGGGCGGCGTGTTCACCAAGCTCATCGAGCGCAACACTACCATCCCTGTGAAGAAGAGCCAGATCTTCTCCACTGCCGCTGATAACCAGACCAGCGTGGAGGTCAACGTGCTCCAGGGCGAGCGCGAGATGGCCGCTGCCAACAAGTCCCTGGGCCGCTTCCACCTGGACGGCATCGCTCCCGCCCGCCGCGGCGTGCCTCAGATCGAGGTGACCTTCGACATCGACGCTAACGGCATCGTCAACGTCTCCGCCAAGGATCTGGGCACCGGCAAGGAGCAGCACATCACCATCACCTCCTCCTCCAACATGAGCAAGGAGGACATCGAGAAGGCCGTGAAGGAAGCCGAGCAGTATGCGGCTCAGGACAAGAAGCTCAAGGAAGAGGTCGAGGTCCGCAACCAGGCTGACCAGATGGTCTACCAGAGCGAAAAGACCCTGGCCGACATGGGCGACAAGATCCCCGCCGACGACAAAGCCAAGGTCCAGAGCGGCATCGACAAGCTGAAGGAGACCCTGAAGGGCCAGGATACCGCCGCCATCAAGGCTGCCACCGAGGAGCTGACCCAGGCCTTCTATGCCGTGAGCGAGAAGCTCTATCAGCAGGCCAATCCCCAGGGTGCCCAGGGCGCCCAGCAGCCCGGCCCCGACGCCGCCCAGGGCGGTGCCGCCGGCGGTCAGTACTACGACGCCGACTACAAGGTCGTGGACGAGGATGACCAGAACAAGTAAGCGCCACGGATAACGCCATAAGGGACAGGGGAACGCCTGTCCCTTATGTGGCGTTTTTGACCACGACACGACGAGGAGTTTTTTATGGCTGAACAGAAACGAGATTACTATGAAGTCCTGGGCGTGGGCCGGGGCGCGTCGGAGGATGAGATCAAGAAGGCCTACAAGAAGATGGCCCGCAAGTATCACCCGGATCTGAACCCCGGCGACAAGGAGGCCGAGGAGAAGTTCAAGGAGGTCAACGAGGCCTACGAGGTGCTCTCCGACGCCAATAAGAAGGCCCGCTACGACCAGTACGGCCACGCCGGCGTGGACCCCAACTTCGGCGCCGGCGGCGCCGGGTTTGACGGCGGCTTCGACTTCGGCGACCTGGGCGATATTTTCGGCAGCTTCTTCGGAGGCGGCTTCGGCGGCGGACGCCGCAGCAACCCCAACGCACCTCAGCGGGGTGAGAGCATCCGCATGTCCTTGACCATCAGCTTTGAAGAGGCGGCCTTCGGCTGTGAGAAGGCCGTCACCGTGGAGCGCATGGAGCAGTGCGAGACCTGTCACGGCAGCGGCTGCGCCGCCGGCACCACGCCGGAGGTTTGCCCGGACTGCCACGGCACCGGCACTGTCCAGGTGCGGCGGCAGACCCCCATGGGCGTGTTCGCCACGTCCTCTCCCTGCCCCAAGTGCAGCGGCAAGGGCCGCATCATCCACCAGCCCTGCACCGACTGCCGCGGCAGCGGCGCCGTGCGCAAGCGCAAGACCATCAAAGCCACCATCCCCGCGGGCATCGACAACGGCCAGACCATCTCCATCCGGGGCCAGGGCAATGCCGGCAAGAACGGCGGCGCCCCCGGTGATCTGCTCATCACCATCACCGTGCGGCCCCACGAGCTGTTCCGCCGGGAGGGCACGTCCGTTCTGTGCGAGGCGCCCATCACCTTCACCCAGGCGGTCCTGGGCGCGGAGCTGGAGATCCCCACCATCGACGGCAAGGTGAAGTACACCCTGCCCGAGGGCACCCAGTCCGGCACCACCTTCCGCCTCAAGGGCAAGGGTATCCCCTCCATCAATGGCCGCGGCCGGGGCGACCAGTACGTCACCGTCTACATCGAGACGCCCCGCAACCTGAACCGGGAGCAGAAAGAGGCCCTCAAGAAGTTTGCCGAGACCCTGGGCGAGGGCAACTATGACGAGCACCGCAAATTCTTCAAGAAGTTCAAAAAGTGAGGCGCGGCATGTATCTTGCTGATTATCACACCCACTCCCGCATGTCCCCGGACGCCGCCACCCCCATGGCGGACATGGCCCGGGCGGCCGCGGCGGCGGGCATGAACGAGATCTGTCTGACGGACCATGTGGAGCCGGTGGAGTGGCTGCCGGGCCGTCCGGCGGCGGAGGCGTATGACTGGCAGGCGCTGGAGGCGGAGTTCGCATCCGCCCGTGCCGCCGTGGGAGATACCATCTCCATGCGTTTGGGCGTGGAGCTGGGGGACGCGTTCTGGGACTTTGCCCGGGCGGAGCGGATCATGGCTGCGGCACCGAAGCTGGACTTTGTGATCGGCTCCGTGCATATGTTCTCCGAGGCCTATGAGACATGGGATCTGAGCGTGTACGCGCCGGAGGATGAGCGCGCGGCCCGCCGGGCCATCGCCGACTATCTGGAGTCCGCGTACGCCATGGCCAAGTGGGGAAAGTTTTCCGTGCTGGGCCATCTGACACTGCCGCTGCGCTATTTCAATGAAAAGCTGGGCTTCTCCCTGTCGTTTGACGAGTTCGGCGGCGAGGTGGAGGACATTTTCCGGGCCCTGATCCAGAACGGCTGCGGCATCGAGCTCAACACCAACCGGGGCCACACGCCCCTGCCGGACGAGAAGTGGCTGCGGCTCTATCGCTCCATGGGCGGCGAGATCATCACCCTGGGCTCCGACGCCCACTCTCCCACCTTTGCCGGCTGCGCCATCCGGGAGGGACAGGCGCGGCTCCGGGCGTGCGGCTTTGGGCGCTTCTGCACGTTCGATGGCGGCGCGCCCGTGTGGCACGAACTCTGATTGACTTTTTTCGCCTCTGCGGCATATAATATTTCTGCAAAATTTGAATGAGGAGGACTTCCATCATGAAAATCGCGTTGGGCTGCGACCACGGCGGCTATGAGCTCAAGGAGTACATCAAGGGTGTGCTGGACAAGCTGGGCCATACGTATGAGGACTTTGGCTGCTACAGCCTGGAAAGCTGCGACTATCCCAACTTCGGCGCTGCCGCTGCCCGTGCGGTGGCGGAGGGCAAGTGCGAGCGGGGCATCGTGGTGTGCACCACCGGCATCGGCATCTCCATTGCCGCCAACAAGGTCAAGGGCATCCGCTGCGCCCACTGCGCGGACTGCCTGCAGGCAGAGATGACCCGCCGCCACAACGACGCCAACATGATGGCCATCGGCGCGGGCTTCACCGGCAAGAACATGGCCGAGCGCATGGTGGAGGTCTTTTTGTCCACGGAATTTGAGGGCGGACGTCACGAGCGCCGTGTGAACAAGATGATGGCGCTGGAACAGGAGTAAACGCCGCCCAGGCACAGGAAAGGAGGCAGGAGCATGGCGGGCGCAAGAGGATACAGAAGCTACCGGGGCCGCGGGTCCAAGGGCAAGATCGTGCTGGCGGTCATTCTGGTGCTGGTGATCGTGGCGTCTCTGGCATTCATCCGCATGCAGGAGTATGTGGTCTATGACGAGAGCGGCCGGCCCCGCCTGTCCCTGCCCGGAGACGACGAGCCCCAGACGCCCCCGGAGGAAGAGGAGGACGTGAACCTGGTGATCCAGGAGAAGACGTCCAAGACCGTCCGGGCTATGCAGCTTTCCACTGCGCCTTTGACGGCTTGGGACGGCGCCGTGCTCACCGGCGGCACCTATACGGACCGCAGCTGCGACGCGGTGGCCGTGACCATGAAGGACGCGGCGGGCCTTGTCTACTTTGACGCGGCAGGTGCCGTCAGCGGCGCCGTGCGCACCGAAGCGGGCACCGCTGCTGCCCTGGAGGCGCTGAACGGCTCGGATACCCACACCATCGCCATCCTCTCCTGCTTCCATGATCCCCTGGCCGCCAACGCGGATGTGGAGGGCATGGGACTGAAGAATACCGGCGGCTATATCTTCTACGACGGGAACAACAGCCAGTGGCTGGACCCGGCCAAGCCCGCCGCCCGGCAGTACCTGTGCACCCTGGCCCAGGAGCTTGCCAAGCTGGGCTTTGACGAGATTTTGCTGACGGACGTGAGCTATCCCACGGAGGGGAAGCTGGATAAGATCGCCTACGGCGACACGCCCAAAGCGGAGAACCTGACGGTGTTCCTGGAGGAGATGGCCGCGGCTCTGGAACCCTACGACGTGACGCTCTCTGTGGAGCTTCCCGTCCAGGTCATCACCCAGGGCAGCGACGATGCCGCGGGAATTTCCCTGGCGGCTGCGGCCCGGTATGCCGACCGCATCTATGCCGCCGCGGAGCCTGCGGACGCCGCAGCCCTTGCTGAGCAGGTGAAGGCGGCTGCCGAGGGCACGGATTTTGCCGTGATGCTCACGGCGGCGGACACGCCGCCCCAGGAGGGCAGCTGGCTGCTGCCGGCCCAGAGCGGCGCGGGCATGTCATAAACAGAAAAAAGCAGGACGCTCAGGCGTCCTGCTTTTTTTCTTTTTCTGTATGGGTCTCTTCATAGCGCTGGAGCGTGCCCTCCGTCATGCGGGAGAGCAGGTGCAGCCGTTCGTTGATCATATCCCACATGCACATGGGCAGATGGTCCCGGTGTCCCCGGTGCAGCGTCACGCACTCGAAGCAGTTGCCGTGGTGGGGGCAGCGTTCCGGGCAGGGGCAGTGGTCCCCTGACTCGCGCACCTGTCGCAAAAACTCCTGCTTTACGTCCCAGGCCTCCTGGTGGCGGCCCTCCTTTTCCAGCCGGTCCTGAAGGATGGCCAGCTCGTTGCCGTCGATGATCATGGCGGTCCCTCCTGCTCTGTCAGATGGTGAATGTCTGGCCCGGGGCGGTGACAGGCCGGATGTGGGGGGCAAGCTCCGGGTGCAGGGCGCAAAAGCGCTCCGTCAGGGCAAACTGGCCCCACTGGTGCATGGGCAGCACCGTGTCTGTATCCGTGTGGGCCAGGAAGTAGGCAAGGCCCCAGTCAAAGGCGCCCTCCAGCCGGCCGTCCAGGGGCACCATGGCAAGGTCGATGTGCCGGCCCTCCAGAGGACGGAGGAAGCGCTGGAAGTTTACTTCCATATTGCGGTTCCAGGCCTTGTCCTCTCCCTCCCAGTGCCACCAGTGCAGGTCCCCCGCGTGGTAGACGGTGCGGCCGCAGGCATCCACCACGAAGGCCACGCCCTCGTCGGTGGAGGGCAGGGTCTCCACGGTGACGCCGGGGAACACATCCGAGCGTTCATTGCCGCCAAGGAAGCTGCACAGGGAGAGGATCTCATCCGTCAGGCCCCAGCGGGCCCGGTTTTTCTCCGTGGGGCGGATGTCTTTTCCAAGCAGGAAGCGCACCGGGCGCGTCCCGTCCGCCAGGGAAAAAATGGCGGGGGAGAAATGGTCTTCGTGGCGGTGGCTCACAAAGACCGCCAGAGGCTTTTCCGGCAGAGGCGGCAGGGCGCCCTTCCACCAGTCGAAGAGCAGACACACGTCCGCAAGCTCCACCAGAAAGCCGCTGTGGTCCAGAAACGTGGCCCGGATCACAGGAACTTCACCGCCGTGCCGTAGGCGATGACCTCCGCAGCCCCCTGCATCACAGAGGAGGAGGCAAAGCGCAGTCCGATGACCGCGTCGGCCCCCAGGGCCTCGGCCGCGTCCACCATGCGCTTGGTGGCGATCTGCCGGGCCTCCGTCAGCATCTCCGTGTAGCCGGCGATCTCACCGCCCACCAAAGTTTTCATGCCGGCCATAAAGTCCCGGCCGATGTTCTTGCTGTATACCACTGTGCCCTTGACGGTGTCCAGAGCCTCAAAGGCCTGCCCGGGGATGGTCTCAATCGTCAGAAGCTTCATGTTCACGTGCCTCCTCTTCGTCGATGCGCTGCAGCTTCGTGCGCAGGCTGATGCCCATGGCGGGGATCAGCAGAATGTATAAAAGGGACATGTAGGGCAGCATCCGGGCCAGGATCCCCTCCGGCCAGAAAGTGCGCTGGGCCCAGAGGGTCACAATGGCCGCCAGGATCAGCACGGCACAGCAGAGCACCGTGGTGCGGATGGCTGCCCGGCGCCGGGCAGATCTAGTATTGTTTTGCATCGTCTTCTTCTCCTTTTTGAATCTCACGCAGGCGGCACGCCAGCGCCAGGATCACCCCCAGCGCCACCGCGCCGGGGATGGCCACCAGCAGCGCCAGCACCGGCAGGGGCGGCGCGTCCGCCGGGTCCTGGGCATAGGCCCAGAGCATCAGCCGGATGCACCCGGCCATGAGCCCCGCCGTCAGGCAGGAGATGACCACCGGCGCGATGTACCGCCGCCGCTTGGTGTGGTGTTTCTGCTTGTCCATAAACGTGGTCCCCTCCTGCTCCGTCTGCTCCAAAAGAGCCAGCGTGTTCAGCTTTTCCCGTCAGTCCGTCAGCCCCTGCAAAAGCGGATGACCCCTTTCTGTGAGGATGGTATACCTTCCAGAAGGGGGAAAGTCAAGGGAGATTTGAAAAAAAGCGTCCGGGGGGTGGGCACGGAGAGCGGGGTATGATATAATCATACCATGAGTGAAATGGATCTGACAATGGAAAAGCTCCTGATCGAGCTGCGCCAGCCTCTTTTGCGCTGGTACCGCCAAAACGCCCGGGACCTTCCCTGGCGGCATACCCAGGACCCCTACCCCATCTGGGTGTCGGAGATCATGCTCCAGCAGACGCGGGTGGCGGCGGTGGTGGGATACTACACCCGTTTCCTGGAGGCATTCCCCACGGTGGAAGCCCTGGCGGCGGCGCCGGAGGAGCAGCTGATGAAGCTTTGGGAGGGCCTGGGCTACTACAGCCGGGCCAGAAATCTCCAGAAAGCGGCCAGGCGCATTGTAGAGCTGGGCGCTTTCCCCTGCACGCCGGAGGGACTCAGGGCCCTGCCGGGTATTGGAGACTATACCGCCGGGGCCGTTGCCTCGGCGGCTTTTGGACTGCCGGAGCCTGCGGTGGACGGCAACGTGCTGCGGGTAACGGCCCGTTTGGCCGACGACCATGGGGACATCGCCTCCCCGGCGGTGAAGCGGGCGGCAGCGGAGGCCGTGCGCGCCGCCATGCCCCAGGCCAGGGAGGACATCCGCATTTTCAACCAGGCCCTCATGGAGCTGGGCGCCACCGTGTGCGCCCCGGCGGGGGAACCTGCGTGTATGCTCTGCCCGGCGGCGGAGCTGTGCCTGGGCCGCAGGCGGGGCACGGCGTCCCAGCTGCCGGTGAAGGCGGCGAAAAAGCCCCGCCGGGTGGAGGAGAAAACTGTATTTTTGCTGCTGCGGCAGGGCCGGGTGGCTCTGCGCAAGCGCCCGGCGGAGGGCCTCTTGGCGGGCCTTTGGGAATTTCCCAATGTGGAGGGCGCTCTGGACGAGGCCGCGGCAGGCGCGGCGGTGCAGAGCTGGGGCCTCACGGCCAAAGATTGGCGCAGCCGCCTCAACGCAAAGCACATCTTCACCCATGTGGAGTGGCACATGACAGGCTATGTTCTGGAGGTCACGGGAGAGGGACCCGCAGAGTGGACCTGGGCGGACGCGGCGGCGCTTGGAGAGCGGGCCGTGCCCTCGGCCTTTGAGCGGTACTACGCCCGGGCACGCCAGGAGACAAAGGAGGAGTCACAATGGGATGGCTGATCGGCCTGCCCCTGGGCATTTTTCGTATGCTGCTGGGCATTTTGATGGTACTGGTGCGCCTGGCGGTGCCCATTCTGGTGATCGCCGTGGTGATCTATCTGTGGCGGCGGTCCAAGCGCGGCGGCGGCACGTCTTCATCCAAGGAGCCGGACTTTGACGGGCCGGTGTACACCGTGGACTACGAGGAAGTGAAGGACGACGGGGAGGACGGCCATGGAGCTTGTTAACCTGCTGCTCATTGCCCTTTTGGCGCTGCTGCTGCGAAAGCTGGGGTGGTGCCTTTTGTGGCTGTGGCGCTATTATCATAATGAGCCCACGCCGGAGCCGATCTCCTTTCTGCCCCGGCGCACCGGGGAGACGTTTGACCGGCATGTGGACCAGACCGGACGCGGCAAGGAGGAGTGACCATGGCTTTTTGGAAAAAGAGTGAGGACCCCTGGGACTTAGACCCGGAGAAGCGCCGCCCTGCCGCTGGGGAGGAAACGGTGGAAAAAGACGGGGACACCGGGAGCCTTTTGGATGATCTGCGGGCTTGGAACGAGGCGCGCAAGGAGGAAAAGGCCCGGAGAGAGACGCCGCCTGCGCCCATCCCCTGCCCCTGGTGCGGCAAGGAGATGGAGGTGGGGTACCTCGTCGGCGGGCGGGATTACGTCCGCTTAGTGCGCCAGCGCCCCGGTGCATTGCGGATCGCGGAAGACGCCCTGTACATCCGGGGAGACGGCACTTTCTGGTGCGACTACAAGATCGCCTGGACCTGCCCGGACTGCCGCAAGCTGGTGGCAGACCTGCCGGAGCCGGAGGAGACATGGGACACCGACACCCTGCGCGGCGAGGCGCAGGAAAACCAACACGAGGGAGAAAACTGATTCATGGCACAGTTATACTTTAAATATGGGGCCATGGGCTCCAGCAAGACGGCCAACGCCCTGATGGCCCGGTTCAACTACGAGGAGCGGGGACAAAAGGCGCTGCTGGTGAAGCCCCGGCTGGACATCCGGGACGGCGACCACATGGTGGTCTCCCGTATCGGGCTGACATACCCGTGCATTTACTTTGACGAGCTGCGGAAGATGAGCGTCATGGAGCTGCAGCAAAACGCCTGCGTCATCGTGGACGAGGCCCAGTTCCTCACCAAGGAGGAGGTCATGTACCTGGTGGGCCTGGTGGACGATCTGGGCATCCCTGTTTTGTGCTACGGCCTGCGGGCGGACTTCAAGGGAGACCTGTTCCCCGGCAGCGAGGCGCTTTTGGTGATGGCGGACAAGCTGGAGGAGGTCAAGACCATCTGCTGGTGCGGCAAGAAGGCCATGTTCAACGCCCGGTTTGACCACACGGGCAAGGTGCTCAAGGAGGGCGAGCAGGTGGTGCTGGGCGCCAACGACCAGTACATCGGCCTTTGCCGCAAGCACTGGATGGCCGGAGACCTGGGGCCGGACTTTTGTCCGGACGCGCCATGATCTGCACCCTTTGTCCCCGGGAGTGCCGGGCGGAGCGGACAGATACCAAACCCGGCGGCGTGTGCGGCCAGCCCGCAGCACCGGTGGTGGCCAAGGCCATGCTGCACCAGTGGGAGGAGCCGTGCCTGGTTGGCGCCCACGGAGCCGGCTGCGTGTTTTTCTCCGGGTGCAACCTGCGCTGCTGCTTCTGCCAGAACGGCGTATTGTCCCGGGAGGGCTTCGGCAAGCCCATTACCGTGGAGCGCCTGCGGCAGATCTTTCACGAGCTCATTGACCAGGGGGCGGCCTGCCTGGACCTGGTGACCCCCACCCAGTTCACCCCCGCCATTCTGGAGGCGCTGGGGGATGAGAAGTGGCCGGTGCCGGTGGTGTGGAACTGCGGCGGTTACGAAAAGGCGGAGACCATTCGGGCGCTGGAGGGCAAGGTGCAGGTGTACCTGCCGGATTTCAAGTATGCCCTCTCTGATGTGGCCCGGCGCTATTCCGGCGCGGCGGACTATTTCGAGCGCTCCACGGAGGCCATTTTGGAGATGTACCGCCAGACTGGGCCCTACGTGCTGGAGGACGGGCTTTTGAAGCGGGGCGTTCTCATCCGCCATCTGCTGCTGCCCGGCCAGCTGGAAAATACCCGCCGGTGCATCGACTGGGTGGCGGAGCATTTTGCCCCCGGTCAGGTGCTCTTCTCCCTCATGAGCCAGTATACGCCCCAGCCCGGCGCCACGGGGAACCTTGCCCGCCATGTGACGGCTGCGGAGTACCGGGCCGCGGCGCAATATATGGAAAACTGCGGCATCACCGACGGCTATACCCAGGAGCGCACCTCCGCCCGGGAGGAGTATACCCCGGATTTCGACCTCTCCGGCGTGTAAAAGGGGAAAATAGGGGTTGCAAAGCGTTTTTTTCGTATTATAATGAGGGGGCTGCCCGATGGGGCGGCCCCTTGATTTTTAGTGTGTGAGACGGAGAAAACGACCATGAAGCTGGAAAACAACCTGGGTACCGACCCCATCCGCCCCCTGGTGGTGCGGGTGGCCATCCCCAGCATGCTGGCCCAGTTCGTCAGCGTGCTCTACAGTATCGTTGACCGCATTTACATCAGCAACCTGCCCGCAATCGGCGATGTGGCGCTGGCGGGCGTGGGCATCTGCGGCCCGGTGGTGACCATGATCGGCGCCTTTGCCTCCTTGGTGGGCGTGGGCGGCGCGCCGCTGATGAGCATCCGCATGGGCGCGGGCAAGATGGAAGAGGCCCGGCGGATCCTCTCCAACAGCTTTTTGATGCTGTGCGTGTGCTCCGTGGTGCTGACGGGCGTGGCCTTTGCCCTGCGGCAGCCTATGCTGCTGGCCTTCGGCGCCAGCCCCGTCACGTTCCCCTATGCCGAGCAATATTTCACCGTGTACCTAGCCGGCACGGTCTTTAACCTGCTGTCTTTGGGCATGAACCAGTTCATCATCTGCCAGGGCTTTGCCAAAAAGGGCATGATCTCCGTCATGCTGGGCGCGGTGGTGAATATCGTGCTGGACCCCGTGTTCATGTTCGTGCTGGATATGGGCGTGGTGGGCGCGGCCCTGGCCACGGTGATCTCCCAGCTTTGCAGCTGCGTGTATGTACTGTGCTTCCTCTTTGGGAAGAAGGTGCCCATCCCCATCAGCTTCGGCGGCTACCGCCCCCGGCTCATGGGCAGGATTTTGCTGACGGGCATGACCCCGTTCCTCATCATCGCGGTGGACAACGTGATGATCATCGCCATGAACGCCGTGCTCCAGCACTACGGCGGCGCGGAGCTGGGCGACCGGCTCATCACCTGCGCCACCATTGCCCAGAGCTTCATGCTGGTGGTGACCATGCCCCTGGGCGGTATCTCCGCCGGTACCCAGACCATCCTGGCTTTCAACTACGGTGCCCGGAACCGCCAGCGGATCATCCAGGCGCAAAAGTACATCGTGCTCATGTGCGCGGCCTATGTGACGGTGCTGTTCATTCTGGCCCGCCTGGCAGGCCCCCTCTTCGTCCGGCTCTTTACGGCGGACGCGGGTCTTGCCGCCGAGGCCTTCGGTGCCATCAAGATCTGCACCCTGGCCATCATCCCCCTGGGCGTCCAGTACGCCCTGGTGGACGGCTTTACGGGCATGGGACTGGTGCAGCTGTCCCTGCCCCTTTCCGCATTCCGCAAGGTGGTGTACTTCGTGGCGCTGTTCCTGCTTCCGGCGGCCTTCGGCGCCCGCAGCGTCTTTTACGCCGAGCCGGTATCTGACATCCTGGGACCGCTGATGAGCGTAGCGGTCTATGCCCTGACCATCCGAAAGATCTTGTCGTTCCCGCCCCATGAGGCGGTGGGGGACGGAAAGGAGCCGGTATGAAAACGGAGCGAAAGCCCTTGGGACTCTATATCCATGTGCCTTTCTGCAAGCAAAAGTGCATCTACTGTGACTTTTACTCCCTGCCCCGTCAGGAGTCCCGCATGGACGACTATACCGCCGCCGTGTGCGCCCACCTGACGGAGACGGCGCCCTTTGCCGCCGGACACCTGGTGGACACGGTCTACATCGGCGGCGGCACCCCCACCTATCTGGGGCCTGACCGGCTGGGGAAGATCCTCAAGACCGTCCACAAAAAATACCGTGTGGCAAAAGACGCGGAGATCACCCTGGAGGCAAACCCCGACTCCGCCGGGGACTGGAAGGCACTGCGGGCCCTGCGGCGGGCCGGCGTGAACCGGGTGTCCCTCGGTATGCAGTCCGCCTGCGATGAAGAGCTTGCGGCCATCGGCCGGGTGCATACCCACGCCCAGACGGCTGCGGCGGTGGAGGCCGTGCGCCGGGCGGGCATCAGAAATTTGTCCCTGGACCTCATCTACGGCCTGCCGGGCCAGAGCCTGGAGCGCTGGCAGGAGAACCTCTCTGCTGCCGTTGCCCTGGAGCCGGAGCACCTGAGCTGCTACGGACTGAAGGTGGAGGAGGGCACGCCCCTTTTCCAGCGGCGGGAGACGTTTACCCTGCCCGGGGACGATGCCCAGGCGGATATGTACCTCTATACGGTGGAGTTTCTGGAGAATCTGGGCTACAGCCAGTATGAGATCTCCAACTTCGCCCGGCCGGGCAAGGAGTCCCGGCATAACCTGAAGTACTGGCATCTGGAGGAGTACGCGGGCTTCGGCCCCGGCGCCCACTCGGATTTCGGCGGCGTGCGCTACGCCTACGCCCGGGATCTGGACGCCTATGTCCGGGGCGTGGCCACCGGGGCGCCCATGCTCTCGGAGAGCGAGCGCATCCCGCCTCTGGACCGGGATACGGAGTATGTAATGCTGGGTCTGCGGCTGCGGCAGGGGCTGGACCCCAAGGAGTTCGAGCGCCGGTTCCGCCGCCGGTTCAACTGCTTCGTTCCCTTTTTGGAGCAGTGCCGCCAGAACGGCTATGCCTGTGAAGAGGAGGGCCGCTGGCACCTGACGCCGAAAGGATTCCTGGTGTCCAACCAGATCATCGGCGGTATGCTGGACGCCCTGGCCCAGGACAAGCGCCGCCGGGCGGAGGCGGCCGCCCGGGGCGATTTCCGGGTGGAGCTTTGAAATAAGCGGGGGAGACGCAGCTGCGTCTCCCCCGCTTTTGTTTGTTTTCGTCAGCGCGTGATGCGGATGGCATTCACCGGGCAGCCGTTGGCCGCGTCAAAGGCCCGGCGCTCCTGAGCGCCCTCCGGCTGGCCCTTCACCACGGACACGCCGCCCTCCACCGCGAAAATGCCCGGCACCGCCGCCGCGCACATACCGCAGCCGATGCACCGCGTTGCGTCTACCGTTATCGTCATCGTTCATACCGCCTTTCTCAGCCGCCCAGCAGGAAGTCCAGAATGTCCATGCCCCGGTCTCCGGCGGCGCGATAGAGCTCCGTATAGCCGCACTGGGCGCAGGAGACCGTGATAAAGCGCTTGTTCTGAATGTCGAACAGCTTTGCAAAGTTGCCGCCGGTGGCCTGGAACTGGTCATGCTCATAGTGCCGGCAGCCGCACTTGGGACAAACGTACTGCATCTGCTCCATAGTTCGCGCCTCCTTTTTTCTGTGGCCCCATTGTAATATGCGGCGGCGTCTTTGGCAAGAGGGGAAACTTTTTCGGGGTAACTACGTCATACAAAGGGGAAAAAGTTGCTCCCTGGAAGGATTTGTTTTCCCTTTTCCGTTTACTTTACCGGCGGGATGTGCTATTCTGTTAAATATTATGTATACCGAACCCGGAAACTGCTTGGAGGCTTACCATGAAAAAATTCCTTCGCCGCACCTTATCGTTGTGCCTTGCGTCGGCCCTGGCCTGCTCCTTGGGCGTGGGCGCCGCCGCGTCGGAGGCACTGGGAGAGGACCTGCTGTTTCAGGACAAGCTGCTCAATGAACAGACGCAGCTTTCTACCAACGTGTTCTGGAGCACCAGCTACTCCGATCTGAGAACGGAGAACCTCATTACTTACACGCCCAACGAGTCCGTTACCCCCGTGGTGACGTACGGCAGCGTGCTCACCGCCTGCAATACCATCTCCTCCGCCGCCAAGACCCTGGAGGATCAGGGCTACCGCGTGGTGGCCGGCATGAACGGCGACTTCTACAACTTCGGCACGGGCCTGCCCATCGGCCTTGTGATGACCGAGGGTCAGATCCGCAGCAGCGACGGCGGCTATTACGCCATCGGCTTCCGCGCTGACGGTACCGCCGTGCTGGGCAAGCCCACCATCAAGGTCTCTGCCGACCTGGGCTACGCCGTGGCGGACGACTCCGGCTACACCACCCAGGTGGTGCGCCAGCTGGCCGGCGTCAACAAGGCCCGGGTGTCCACCGGCGGCATCTACCTCTATACCTATGACTTCAATGCCAAGCACACCACCGGCACCACCGAGGCCGGCGTGGACGTGCTGTGCACCATCCAGGAGGGTACGCTGGGATTGAACGAGCCCCTGGTGGTCACGGTGGACGAGGTGCGGGAGACTTCCGCCGCCACGCCCATCGGAGAGAACCAGGTGGTGCTCTCCGCCAATGCCCAGTCCAACAGCTACTATGTGGACGCCCTGCGCAAGATCCCCGTGGGCTCCACCATCACCTTCACCGCCACTGCTTCCAGCGAGGAGTGGAATGACGTGGAGTACGCCCTGGGCGCCCTCTACTCCCTGGTGGAAAACGGCGCCGTGGTCTCCGGGCTCCCCTCCGGCACCGACCCCCGCACCGCCGTGGGCCAGAAGGCCGACGGCACGCTGGTGTTCTACACCATTGACGGCCGCAAATCCGGCCACTCCATCGGCGCGTCCATGACCCAGGTGGCCCAGCGGCTCATTGAGCTGGGCTGTGTGACGGCGCTGTGCCTGGATGGCGGCGGCTCCACCACCATGACCGTCACCCAGCCGGACGCCACCACCGCCAAGACCGTCAACACCCCCTCCGGCGGCAGCGAGCGCTCCGTCAGCAACCAGGTGTTCCTGGTGGCCACCAGCGAGCCCAGCGACGAGCTGAGCCACTTCTATGTCCAGGCGGACAACCAGTATGTACTGGCAGGCAGCAAGGTCCATATCTCCGCCTCCGCCGTGGATACCAACTATATCCCCATGGATTCCGACTTTGAGCTGTCGGCAGACGACGGCGAGCTGGACGGCGACGTGCTGACCACGCCCAATTACGCCTGCGACGTCACCGTCACCGCCGAGCGGCGGGGCAAGAGCGGCTCCACCACGGTCCACGCCATCGAGACCCCGGATTCCATCTCCGTGCAGAACGGCGGCAGTGCCGTCACCTCCATCAGCGTGGCGCCTGGCTCCTCCGCCACCCTCACCGCCTCCGCCATGTACCGCCACCTGCCTCTCAAGGCAGATCCCGAGGCGTTCACCTGGTCGGTCAGCGGTGACATCGGCACCATCAGCTCCACCGGCGTCTTTACGGCCACCACGCCCGGCAGCGGCACCATCACCGTCTCCGCCGGCGGCAAGAGCACCACGGTGCAGGTGACCGTTTCCAAGATCGCCCTGTCTACCCTGGAGGACTTCGAGGCCTCTGACCTCTACACCAAGTTCACCGATATGGGCAGCGGCATGTCCATGACCCAGGCCACCGATGCCGACCATGTGCGCATGGGCCGCGGCTCCGGCCGGATCGACTATGTGCTCCAGGGCGACGGCACTGCCACTCTGGGCGCTTACAAGACCTTCTCCAGCGCCTACTCCACCCTGAACTTCTGGGTGTACGGCGACGGCTCCGGCAATACCCTCAGCATCCTCACCTCCGACGGCGGCGAGGAGATGGAGACTCAGGCGGCCGTGCTGGACTTCACCGGCTGGCGTCAGATCTCCGTCCAGCTGCCCACCGGCACCGTGACGCTCACGGGCCTCCGGCTCACCGGCGTGCTTCAGTACGGCACCGACGAGATGGGCTGGGAGACCGTCACCTATCCCAACAGCACCGGCGCCATTTACGTGGACCAGATGGTGGCCTCCTATAACGGCATCGTGGATACCTCGGTGCCCGCCGTCACCGCCTCTTTGGTGAACGACGGCTGGAAGGTCACCGGCACGATCCTGGACGATACCGACGGCGTGCTGCCCAAGTCCTCCGTGTCCGTCTCCTACAACGGCGCGCCTATGGACTTTGACTACAACGCCTCCACCGGCAAGTTCACCGTGTTCCTGCCCGGCCCCGGCGAGACCCATGAGGCCATGCGGGTGACCGTTACGGCCCGGGATGCCTCCGGCAACATCGGCCGGGCCTCCGTGGATGTGGAGGCTCTGGGCGTGGACCACAAGTTCACCGACATCGACGGCTACTGGGGCGCCACCTACGCCGACTTCCTCTATAACGCCGGCATCACCACCGGCTACGATGACGGCACGTTCCGGCCCAACCAGAACATCTCCCGTGCCCAGTTCTCCGTGATGCTCTACCGGTATCTGGGCCTGGACGCTGAGGACTACTCCGGCACGTCCCTGCCCTTCGCGGACCTTGCGTCTATCCCCGCCTATGCCCTGCCTGCCGTGCAGGCGCTCTACAGCGAGGGCATCGTCAACGGCACCACCGGCGCCGATGGCCAGCTGTACTTCAATCCCGGCGCCAGCCTGACCCGTGCCCAGGCGGCCACCATGATCGGCCGCACCCAGGAAAAGGGCTACGCCACTGTGGAGCTGACCTTCACGGACGCCGCCTCCATCCCCGGCTATGCCGCCTACTATATCCAGACCATGGCGGCCCAGGGAGTCATCGGCGGCTACGCGGACGGCTCCTTCCGCCCCAGCGCCAACATTACCCGGGGCCAGATGGCCAAGATCCTCTATAACCTCATGTGACCCAACAGAACGGGAAAGCCGGCACGAAAGTGCCGGCTTTCCTTTTTTTGCAAACGGGACATTGCAATTTGCGCGGGGATATGATATGATACCTAACAATCATCGGCCGCTTGGCCAGGGAAGGAATCGTGAAATTTCGTGGACGAACCCCCGTTGCCCGCCCATACATATCTGTTTTTTCAAGGACAGTCTGACTCCGCCAAGGGGTGAGACTGCCCTTTTTCGCGCTTCCGCCTGTATTTAAAAAATGTTTTAGGAGTGATGATTTCCCCCATGGACAGTTCCAGTATTGCCCAGATAATCGCCATTGTGCTGCTGATCGCCATGTCAGCCTACTTCTCCGCCACGGAGACCGCCTTTTCCAGCCTCAACAAGATCCGCCTCAAGAGCAAGGCGGAAGCAGGAGACAGCCGCGCGGCGCTGACGCTGCGCATGGCGGAAGACTATGACCGCCTGCTCTCCACCATCCTCATCGGCAACAACATCGTCAACATCACCGCCACCACCGTGGGCACCGTGCTCTTCACGGACCTGGTGGGCCAGGGCTACGGCCCCACTGTCTCCACCGTGGTGCTGACGGTGGCCGTGCTGATCTTCGGCGAGATCTCTCCCAAGTCCATCGCCAAGGAGAGCCCGGAGGCCTTTGCCATGGCCTCTGCCCCGCTGCTGCGGGTGCTGCTGGCGGTGCTGACGCCGCTGAACTTCCTGTTCTCCCAGTGGAAGCGCCTGCTCAGCCGTATCATCCGCACCTCCGACGACCCGGGCATCACCGAAGAGGAGCTCATCACCATGGTGTCTGAGGCGGAGAACGAGGGCGGCCTGGACGAGCACGAGAGCGAGCTGATCCGCTCGGCCATCGAGTTCGGCGACCTGGAGGTGGGCGATATCCTCACGCCCCGCGTGGAGATCGCCGCCGTGGCCCGGGATGCCACCATGGACGAGGTGGGCGCCGTGTTCGCCGAGAGCGGCTACTCCCGCCTGCCGGTGTATCAGAACAGCCTGGACGACATTATGGGCGTGGTCCACGAAAAGGACTTCTACGCCGCCCGCTACCGGGGCCAGACGGACCTGGAGGGCTGCATCGCCCCCATCCATTACACCACCCCCAACACCCGGGTGGACCATCTGCTGCGCACGCTCCAGGTGGAAAAGTCCCACATGGCCGTGGTGGTGGACGAGTACGGCGGCACCGAGGGCATCGTCACCATGGAGGACATCGTGGAGGAGCTGGTGGGCGAGATCTGGGACGAGCACGACGAGGTGATCGAGCAGATCCGCAAGCAGAGCGACGGCAGCTACCTCATTGCCTGCGCCGCGGACCTGAGCGACCTTTACGACCTGTTCTCCATCCGGGGCGACTGCGACGCCAGCACCGTCTCCGGCTGGGTCATCGAACAGCTGGGCCGTCTGCCCAAGACCGGCGACCAGTTCCAGTCCGAGGGGCTGGATGTGACCGTCACCCGGGCCGACCGGCGCCGGGCCCTGGAGATCCGGGTGCGGGTCCTGGAGGACGACGCCTCCGGCCAGGGAACCAAACATACGGGAAATTGAGGAAACTATGCACATTTATACGACGGGACAGTGGGTATTGCTGTTCTTCTTCTATTGCTTCTGCGGCTGGGTATGGGAGAGCTGCTATGTCTCCCTCTGCCAGCGACGCTGGGTGAACCGGGGCTTTCTCCACGGGCCGCTGCTGCCCATCTACGGCTCCGGCGCCATTTTGATCCTGTTCGTCACGCTGCCGGCGGCAAACCATTTGTGGCTGGTGTACGTGCTGGGCCTGGTGGCCGCCACGGCGCTGGAGTATGTGACCGGCGCCGTCATGGAGCGGCTGTTCGGCGTGCGCTACTGGGATTATTCCAAACATTGGTGCAATCTTAACGGCTATATCTGCCTCTCCAGCTCCATTGCCTGGGGCTTCTTCTCCGTGCTGCTGGTGCGCTTCATCCACCCGCCGGTAGGGAGATTGCTGGCCGACGTGCCCTCCTTTTTGGTGGACCCGGCGGCGCTGGTGCTGACCATCGCCTTTACGGTGGACGTGGTGCGCTCCACCCAGGAGGCTTTGGACCTGCGGGAGATGCTCACCCGTCTTGCCGAGGAGAACGAGGATATCCGCCGCCTGGCCCGCCGGGCGGAGGTGGCTGCGGCCTTTGCCGGGGACGACCTGCGCCGTTTCCGGGAGCGGACAGAGGTGGAAAAGCTGCTGCTGCAAAACCGCATCGAGTCGGAGCTGGCAGAGCAGCGTGAGGCCCACCAGGCCCGGAAGCTGCGCCGCCGGGAGGCCGCCCAGGAGCGTATCCGCCGCCGGGCGGAGGCCAAGCTCCAGGCGCTGGCCAACATTGCCCAGACGCTGGAAATGGCCCGGAACAACCTGGAGAACGTGGCCGACGCGGCAGACGCCTCTCTGGAGAGCCGCCGGGCGGATCTGGACGAGTGCATCGCCCGCCTGCGCCGGTGGGAGGTGTCCATCCGCAGCCGCAGCGAAAACGTGTATCGCCGCTCTTTGCGGATCCTGGAGAACAACCCTACCGCCCGCGCCCGCCAGGAGCGGGGCGAGGTGCTGGAGGCCCTGCGCCGTCTGCTGGATCGCTGAAAAAGCTGAAAAAAGGAACGCCTGCGGGCGTTCCTTTTTTTGCGGCGTGGGCGGATAGTTTTTCGCCGCCGGGAGATGCTATGGAAAACCATGTGAGAAAGAAGGAGAAGCCATGGATCTCACGCCCCAGGAATACCAGGCCTATGTAAAACAAAAGGCGGCCAAGTCCCCCATCGTCCGGGACACGGCCCAGGCCTTTGCCATCGGCGGCACCATCTGCGTTCTCGGGCAGGCCATCCAGTCGGCGTGGATGTCCGGCGGCCTTGGCCGAGAGGACGCCGGCACGGCCACCGCCTGCACGCTGGTGTTCCTCTCCGCCCTGCTGACGGGGCTGAACGTCTATCAGAAGCTGGCCCGCTTCGGCGGTGCCGGCACCCTGGTGCCCATCACCGGCTTTGCCAACGCCGTGGCGGCCCCTGCCATCGACTTTAAAAGCGAGGGCTATATCACCGGCATGGCCTCCCGCATGTTCCAGGTGGCGGGGCCGGTCATCGTGTTCGGCACCAGCGCCGCCGTGGTGTACGGCACGGTGCTGATGCTGCTGGGCGGACAATAGAAAAAGCGGCGCGGTGATCCGCGCCGCTTTTTATGCCGTTTGTTGCTCAGATTTCCTTCTTCCAGAGACCGTGGAGGTTGCAGTAGGCGTACACCGCCTTGACCTGCTGGCCGTCCGCCAGGGCGAACACGGTCCGGGGCTCCTCGCCGGGATGGAACCAGTGCACCAGGGCGTCCCGCTCGGTCTCCACGGCCACCCACTGGATGAAATGCTCCTCCGTCATGGGATGGGCCACGGTGCCCACTTCCACGGTGACGCGGCCGTCAGAGACGAAGACCGCGGGCACGTGCTTTTCCACCGCCGCGTCGGTGACGCCGGCCTCCAGCAGCTCCATGGGCTCGCCGCAGCAGTGGACGGGCACCTTGGAAGAGGTCAGCTTGGTGATGATGTTGCCGCAATGTCTGCAAATATAAAACTTCATAATTTGTCGCTCCTTTTTATTGATCGGGTGGATTTCTTATCTGTTTCCATATTAGCAGATTCTGATGTACGAATATGTTGTATTTACAACAAAAACGAAAGTTTTCCTGGAAATTTTTTGTGCCCCGCAGAGAGCGGCTTGCCTGCGGTGGGCGGGCAAAAGGCCTCCGGCGGCGTTTTTCGCCTGTTTCGGCCTTTTTGCCCGGTATGGCGGCCCCGGCGGGGCGTTTTGCCGGAATCGCGAATTTTTTTGGAAGTTCAAAAGTTTACATAACAATGTTGAAAACTCTGTGGAAACTGTGAAAAACCCTGCTGTACAAGTGGATAAAGGGGTGACAGACGGGTTATGGGAAATTTTACGCAACAACATTTCCGGCGAAATGGGGCGGATGGGCACGGTCGGGGGCGGATTTTCCCCGGCGCTTGCGCCGCAACGGCGTGTGTGCTACAATGCTTGTATGAAATTGGGGCACTTTGCGCCCTTTGGGAGGAACTATGGCGACAAAAAAACAGGATTACGGCAACGACAGTATTTCATCGCTCAAGGGCGCGGACCGAGTCCGCAAGCGTCCGGGCGTGATTTTCGGCTCCGACGGCCTGGACGGCTGCGAGCACGCGGTATTTGAGATCCTCTCCAACTCCATCGACGAGGCCCGGGAGGGCCATGGCCGGCGCATCACCGTCACCCGCTTTATGGACCGCTCCATCCAGGTGGAGGACGCGGGCCGGGGCTGCCCGGTGGACTGGAACGAAAAGGAACAGCGGTACAACTGGGAGCTGGTGTACTGCGAGCTTTACGCCGGCGGCAAGTACAACAACGCCTCCGGCGACAACTATGAGTACTCCCTGGGACTCAACGGCCTGGGTGCCTGCGCCACCCAGTACGCCTCCCGCTATATGGACGTGACCGTCTGGCGGGATGGCTTTGAGTACCGGCTCCACTTTGAGCGGGGCGAGCTGGTGGGAGAGCTTGAAAAGAATCCCCTGCCCAAGTCCCAGCAGAAAAAGACCGGCACCCGCACCCGCTGGCTGCCGGACCTGGACGTGTTTACGGACATCGCCATCCCGGAGGAGTACTTTGCCGACGTGATGAAGCGCCAGGCAGTGGTGAACGCGGGCATCACCTTCGTGCTGCGCAATGAGACGGAGCCGGGCAAATTCCAGGAGACGGAATTTTTGTATGAAAACGGCATCGTGGACTATGTGACGGAGCTGGCCGGCGAGGGCAGCCTCACGTCTCCCGTGTTCTGGCAGGCGGAGCGCAAGGGCCGGGACCGGGCGGACAAGCCCGAGTACAAGGTGAAGCTCTCCTGTGCCGTGTGCTTTTCCAATAAGGTGAGCATCATCGAGCACTACCATAACTCCTCCTGGCTGGAGCACGGCGGCAGCCCGGAAAAGGCGGCCAAGTCCGCCTTTGTCTCCGCCATCGACGGCTACCTCCGCCAGCAGGGCAAGTACCAGAAGGGCGAGAGCAAGATCACCTGGGCAGACGTGGAGGACTGCATCGTGCTGGTCTCCAACAACTTCTCCACCCAGACCAGCTACGAAAACCAGACGAAAAAGGCCATCACCAACAAGTTCATCCAGGAGGCCATGACGGAGTTCCTCCGCTCCAACCTGGAGATCTACTTCATCGAAAACCCCTTTGACGCCGAAAAGATCGGCGAGCAGGTGCTCATCAACAAGCGCAGCCGGGAGAGTGCGGAAAAGCAGCGGCTCAACATCAAGAAAAAGCTCTCCGGCAATATCGACATCGCCAACCGGGTCCAGAAATTCGTGGACTGCCGGTCCAAGGACCCGGACAAGCGGGAGATCTATATCGTGGAGGGCGACTCCGCTCTGGGCAGCGTCAAGCTCAGCCGGGACGCGGAGTACCAGGGCATCATGCCCGTCCGGGGCAAGATCTTGAACTGCCTGAAAGCCGACTACGCCCGCATCTTCAAAAGCGAGATCATCACGGACCTCATCAAGGTCCTGGGCTGCGGCGTGGAGGTGCAGAACAAGCACGTCAAGGACATGGCGGCCTTTGACCTGAATAACCTCCGGTGGAACAAGGTCATTATCTGCACCGATGGCGACGTGGACGGCTTCCAGATCCGCACCCTGATTTTGACCATGCTCTACCGCCTTACCCCCACCCTCATCGAAAAGGGCTATGTCTACATTGCGGAGACCCCCCTCTTTGAGATCAACAGCGGCGACAAGACCTGGTTTGCCTACTCCGACAAGGAGAAAAACGACATCGTCAAGACCCTGGAGGGCAAGAAGTACAAGATCGACCGGTCCAAGGGTCTTGGCGAGAACGACCCGGACATGATGTGGCTGACCACCATGAACCCCGCTACCCGGCGGCTCATCCGGGTCGTGCCGGAGGACGTGGCCGCCACGGCGGAGGTCTTTGACCTGCTGCTGGGCGACAACCTCCAGGGCCGCAAGGACCATATTGCCGAAAACGGCTATAAATATCTCGAAATGGCGGATATCTCGTAAAGAGACAGACCTGACCGGAGCGGCACAGCAGCCCGGCCGGAAGAAAACACAGCATCGCCCACCGGCGCATAAGAGAGGATGAAAGACCATACGGCAGCGGACGGCTCCCAAGGAGCCGGATCATAAAAGGAGTGAAGAGTGATGAAGCGCGCTTTTTCCTGGATGCTGACCCTGGTAATGGCCCTGACCCTATGCGTTCCTGCCCTGGCGGCGACTCCCGAACGGCCCGGGTGGGTGAAGGACTGGGAGTATACGGCCTTTGGAACGGACGATACCTATACCGGCCAGACCTGGCAGATCGTGGAGCGGCTGCGCTCCGACGCGGCTGCCGGGAACCTCCAGCCCCAAAAGGGCGACGACCGGTACGAGGACTGGCTGGCGGGAGAAAAGACAGGGGCCTCTGCGGCACTGCGGTTTGAGCTGGGCCTTGTGGGCATGCAGTATACGCAAAACGCCGGCAAGCGGACCGCTGCGATGCAGGCCCGGCGGTACTTCTCCCTGGCCCAGGACAGCTACCTGGACGAGGGCGGCACCCGGAACGACGCTACATACAACCTCCTGACACTGTGGTACCTGCGGGCCCGGCTGGTGGAGTGCAGCCCGGAGAGCAAGCAGACCTTCTCCGGACTGAAGCTGCAGGAATTTCTGGACCAGTCCGGCTACACTTTGGCCCAGTTCCGGGACTGCCCGGTGCTGGATCTGGTGACGGAGGCGGATTGGGCCGCCATCCGGGAAAACCTCCCTACGGAGCAGGCGGAGGCGGAAGCGGACAAGGCCCGGGCCAGCGTGACCCTGGACGGAAACCGGATCGACACGGAGAACCTTGCCAAGGTGGTAAACGGCCGGACCATGATCCCGGTGCGGTGCCTGGCCGAGCAGATGGGCGCCGAGGTGTCCTACGACAGCACGCTGAAAGCTGCCCGCATCGTCCGGGCGGGGGTGGAGATCATCATGCCCATTGGCAGCAAGACCTGCACCGTCAACGGCAAGCCCTTCCAGATGGACGCGGCACCCTACATCGAAAACGGCCGGACCATGATCCCGGCCCGGTATGTGTCGGAGCTCTTCGGCCAGAGCATCCAGTGGGTGTCCGAGACCCGTACCGCCGCCGTGACGGAGAACAAGTCTCTGGCGGGGGACACCAATCTGGAGCAGTGGGCCATGCCCATGGGCGCGTATCTGGGCGCCGTCAACAACGGCGGCCGGCTCATCTTCGGCGGCAAGGGCCGGGGCCTGTCCTACAGCAAGGACGTGATCGGCCAGCCCTCCGCCGCGGGTACGGTCTATACCTATGAGTGGGCCCGGTATCTGCTGGAGGACAGCTGGAGCATCCGTGACCGGGCCGGCCTCATCGAGACCGTCTGCTCCATGACGGCGGCGGGACACAATGCAAACTTCCTCCACGATGTGGAGATGATCGCCTCTATGACGGACGCGGAGTATCGGGCTCTGCTCTCCCAGGCCTCCGGCGTGGACGCCTACATGTTCCCCTACACCAAGGCTCTGGGAGAGAAGTGGGGCGAGCGGGGCATCCTCTGCTGGGACCTGTTCCGCATGAGCAACCTGGTCCAGTGGGGCTATGCGGCGGGCTATCTTACCTATCCGGAGGCCCTGGCGCTGCTGGAGCCTGCCGCCGCGGCCCTGCACGAGAACTTCTCCAGCTGGGAGGAGGCCTGCGAAAACTATCTGGACGGCTACAACTGGTGGGCCCGGGAGAACGTGGGAAGCAAGGACCCCTGGACCGTGACCCGCGGACCGTATCTGAAAAACCTCATGGAAAAGAACCCGGCGGTGTTTGACGACGCCCTGTTCTCCGCGCCCATCAAGGGCGTGGACGGCATCAGCGCCGAGACCCTGCTGGCATCTGTGCAGGCGGCAGCCTGAGCGAAGCCCGCAACCTATCCACCCCTCGATCCTGTGCAGCCGGCCGCCCGGCCGGGGAATTGAAAAGGAGTGAAACGGCATGAAGCGCGTGTTTTCCTGGTTAGTGACCGTGGCATTGGCCCTAAGCCTGTGTGTGCCCGCCCTGGCGGCGGAGTCGGTCCCCCTGTGGCAGTCCTACGGCTGCACCTCGGAGGCCGAGTGTGTGGAATTGATCTTCGGCGGCGACCAGGCCGCCTATGATGCCGCGGCGGCGGAGCAGGAGGCCTATAACGATTGGCTTGCCTCCATGTCCGATGAGATCGCCGCCTTTGACCCGGATGCCTACTGGTCCTCCGGCCAGTGCCCCATGGCGGAGTACTACGACTCCAAGGAGCAGTTCATGGAGGACTGGCTGCTGGAGACGGAGGAGGACTTCCGCAGCGTGATGGTGGACGAGTGGCTCTCCGGGCAGTGGACCGCCTGGTGGGACGCCCACGAGACGGACCGCCTGCGCACGGAGATGGGCGGCACGGCCGGCGAGACCGGCATCCTTCTGGACGGGGCCTACATCGCGTTTCCGACGCAGAAGCCCCAGGTGACGGACGGCGTCACCATGGCGCCGGTCAAGGAGCTGACGGAGGCCTTCGGCGGCACGGTACGCCGCGAGGGCAGGGTGCTGGTGGTGGAGGCGGAGGGCGTGACCGTGCGCCTGCAGCCCGGCAGCGTCCAGGCGGAGATCTCCGACGCCGCCGGCAGCCGTACGGCGGACATGGGAGCGGCCTGCTATGAAAGCGGCGGGGCCGTCTATGTGCCCGTCCGCTTCCTGGCCGAGACGCTGGGCTGCGACGTGCTGTGGGACAGCCGCTTCGGCGCGGCGGTGCTGCTGCGGCGGGACAAGCTCATCGAGAAGATGGACAGCCGCTTTACCGTGCTCAACGGGCTTATTTCGGCCATGACACTGGACCCGGATCAGAATTACCGCACGGCGGTGAAGCTGGACGGTGCCCTGACGGCTCTGGACTCCATCAACGGCGACAAGACCTACCAGCTGGGCGCGGATATGACGGTGCTGCAAAGCGGCACCACCGTGCAGCTGACCGCCAAGTTCCACCTGGAGGGCTGGGAGGCGCTGCTTCGAAGCGCATACGCCGATGAGACCACCGCGCAGGCCTGGAAGTCCCTGGAGGACACGGGACTGGAGATGATCTATGACGGCCAGGGCGGTATGCTGTACTGGAAGCTGCCGGCGCTGGAGCTGTTCACTTACGGTATGTACGAAAGCGGCACCTGGATCGCCATGCCCACCCAGCCGGTGACGGCGCTGGAGAGCGATCCCTCCGTGGGCGCCGTGCTCTACGCCAGCATCCTTTCCAGCTACACCGGCCCCTATGCCTGGGGCGACCCGGCCCTTTTGTGCCGGGAGCTGGATGCGGCGGCGGACGGCCTGGCCGGTTACATCGGCGACGGATGCTTTGAAAAGAGCGCCGGCTATCAGGTGCTCCACTACGGCGAGGAGGAGTACGAGGCGGACCTGGCGGAGATCTACGGCGAGGAGTACGTGGACTGGGCCAGCGAGTTTGAAAAGCTGGAGCTGGAGCTGAAGGTGGCCGAGCGCAGCGCCACGTTCCGGGTGCTGATGCAGAACCGGGACCAGACGGGCTTCGGCACCGTGTTCCTGGTGGATGCCCAGGGCACCCTCTCCCCCACCCGGGTGAATATGGAGCTGCTGCTGCGGCTGAAAAACCAGTTTGACCTGTCCGTTTCCTACTCGGCGGTGACGGCCGCCACAGACGAGGTGCCTGCCTCTGCTCCGCCGGAGGGCGAGACGGTCATCAACCCCTATGAGGGCTATGAGGAAACCGCGCCGGGGGCCGACATCGTGCCGGTACCGGAGCTGGACATCATATAACGCCGGTCGCGGCGCGGCACTGCCGCGCCGCGGAAATATCATTTGGAAGTAAGGATCAAGAAGAATATGCCAAAGAAGAAGCAGCCGGAGGAGAACCGGCACAAAGCCACAAACCCCAATGTCCTGGGATTGAAAGCGGCGGTGGTGGAACAGCCCATCACCGACACCCTGGAACTCAACTACATGCCCTACGCCATGAGCGTCATTGTCTCCCGGGCCATCCCGGAGATCGACGGCTTCAAGCCCTCCCACCGCAAGCTCCTGTACACCATGTACAAGATGGGACTGCTCACGGGCGCGCGCACCAAGTCGGCCAACATCGTGGGCCAGACCATGCGCCTCAACCCCCACGGCGACGTCGCCATCTATGACACCATGGTGCGCCTCTCCCGGGGCTACGGCGCGCTGCTGACGCCCTTTGTGGACTCCAAGGGCAACTTCGGCAAGAGCTACTCCCGGGACATGTCCTGTGCCGCCCCCCGATATACGGAGGCCAAGCTCACGCCCATCTGCGCCGAGCTGTTCCGGGACATCGACGCCGACACGGTGGACTTCGTGGACAACTACGACAACACCATGAAAGAGCCCGCCCTGCTGCCCACCACATTCCCCAACATTCTGGTCTCCGCCAACAGCGGCATCGCCGTGGGCATGGCGTCCCAGTTCTGCGGCTTCAACCTCAAGGAGGTCTGTGAGACCACCATCGCCTACCTCAAAAACCCCGACTGCGACCTGACGGAGACGCTGCTGGCGCCGGACTTCCCTACCGGCGGTCAGCTGATCTGCGACCCGGACGCCCTGCGGGACATCTACGATACGGGCCGGGGCAGCGTCCGGGTGCGGGCCCGCTACCGCTATGTGAAAGAGGAAAACCTCATCGAGATCTACGAGATCCCCTACTCCACCACCGTGGAGGCCATTTTGGACAAGGTGGCCGAGCTCATCAAGGCGGGTAAGGCCAAGGAGATCGCGGACATGCGGGATGAGACGGACTTGACGGGCTTGAAGCTTGCCATCGACCTCAAGCGGGGCGTGGACCCGGACAAGCTCATGACCAAGCTCTATAAGCTCACCCCCCTGGAGGACGCCTTCGCCTGCAATTTCAACGTGCTCATCGCCGGCAGCCCCCGGGTGCTGGGGGTGCGGCAGATCCTGGAGGAGTGGACCGCCTGGCGCACGGAGTCCGTCCGGCGGCGGACGTACTTCGTGCTGAACAAACGCAAGGAAAAGCTCCACCTTTTGAAGGGCCTCAAGCGCATCCTGCTGGATATCGACAAGGCCATCGCCATCATCCGCCAGACGGAAGAAGAGGCGGAGGTAGTCCCCAACCTGATGATCGGCTTCGGCATCGACCAGGTGCAGGCGGAGTTTGTGGCGGAGATCAAGCTGCGCAACATCAACAAGGAGTATATCCTCAAGCGGGTCAATGAGACGGAGGCCCTGCAAAATGAGATCGACGACCTGGAGGATATCCTGAGCAGCCCCCGCCGGGTGAAGAAGATCATCGTAGAGGAGCTGACGGCGGCGGCCAAGAAGTACGGCGAGCCCCGCCGCACGTCCATCCTGCTGAGCCATGAGGTGGAGCATTACACCGAGGAGTCCGAGGTGGCGGACTATCCCGTCACCGTGTTCCTCTCCCGGGAGGGGTACTTCAAGAAGATCACCCCTGCTTCCTTGCGCATGAACAGCGAGCAGAAGTACAAGGACGGGGACGGCCCCGCCCAGAGCTTCGAGACCACCAATACCGCCGAAATCATGTTCTTTACGGACAAGTGCCAGGTGTACAAGACCCGCCTGAGCGAGTTCGATGACGCCAAGGCCAGCGTCCTGGGCGACTACCTGCCCGCAAAGCTGGCCATGGACAGCGAGGAGAGCGTGGTGTACGCGGTGCTGCCGGGAGACTACAGCGGCGCGCTGGTGTTCTTCTTTGAAAACGGCAAGGCCGCCCGGGTGGAGCTGAAGGCCTACCAGACCACCTCCAACCGCCGCAAGCTCACCGGCGCCTATTCCGACAAGTCTCCCCTACGATGCATCCTGCCCCTGGCGGAGGACTGCGAGGTGGCGGTGTACTCCACGGAGCGGCGCTGCCTGGTGTTCCACACGGCGCTGCTGGCGCCCAAGACCACCCGTACTACCCAGGGCGTGGCGGTGATGACCCTCAAGCCCAAGTATCATCTGGAAACCGTGGAGATCCTGGCCCAGACCAGCATCTCCAACGTCAGCCGTTATCGGGTGCGGGCCCTGCCCGCCGCCGGCGCTCTGCTGCGCCAGGAGGACACCGAGGAGCGGCAGCTGGATCTTTTGGAGTGAGGGCATATGAAAGAGAAATTGAAAAGCTACGGCATTATCGCCCTGGGATCGGTGATCTTCGGCCTGGCGTTCGACTGGTTCTTCGATCCCAACCAGGTGGCCATGGGCGGCATCACGGGCCTTGCCCAGGTCATCAACGCATTGCTTCCCGCCATCCCCGTGGGCGTTTTGACCATCGTTTTGAACGTGCCGCTGTTTATTGCGGGCTGGCGGTACATCGGCTTCCATCTGCTGGCCTCCTCCCTTTTTTCCATGGCGGTCAGCTCCGTGGCCATCGACCTCATTGCGGTGGTGTACCCCTTCGGGCCCATGGACCCCATGCTGGCCACCCTGTGCGGCGGCGCCCTTATGGGATTGAGCCTTGGCATGGTGTTTTCCCAGGGTGCCACCACCGGCGGCACGGATATCGTGGCCCGGCTTTTGAAGCTGCGCTGGCCCTGGCTGCCGCTGGGCAAGCTCATCCTGGTGCCTGACGGCGTGGTGCTGGCTCTGGCGGCCCTGGCCTTCGGCCGGGTGGAGGCGGCGCTCTACGGCGCGGTGGGATTGTTTGTGGCCACCCGGGTCATGGATACGGTGCTCTACGGCCTGGATACGTCCAAGGTGGCCTACATCATCTCCGACCAGTGGGAGGCCCTGGCTCAGGTGCTGCTGAAAGAGCAGGACCGGGGCGTGACCATCCTCCGGGGACAGGGCGCCTATACGGGCCGGGACAAGCAGGTACTCATGGTGGCGTTCAAGCAGCGGGACATCGTGCAGATCAAGCACACGGTGCACCAGCTGGACCCCAGTGCCTTTTTGATCGTGTGCGACGCCCACGACGTGCTGGGCGAGGGATTTGGAGATTACCAAAAGGAGGAGATCTGAGATGGCGGATTTTACGAAGGTGGAGCAGGCCCTGCGGCAGCGGGGCTATACGGTGCATGTATTTGAGACCGGCGCAGAGGCGGCGGATTACCTCAATGGCGCCATCGACGGCGTGAGCGTTGGCATCGGCGGCTCCGTGACCGTGCAGCAGCTGGGGCTTTACGACCGGCTGGCACAGCATAACCAGGTGTACTGGCACTGGCAGGGCGGCCCGGAGCAGCGGGCAAAGGCGGCGGAGGCCGACGTGTACCTGACCTCCGCCAACGGCCTGGCGGAGACGGGAGAGATCCTCAACATCGACGGCGCCGGCAACCGGGTGGCCTCCACCCTCTACGGCCACAAGAAGGTCTACTTTGTCATTGGCGCCAACAAGCTGGCCCCCACCCGGGACGAGGCGCTGTGGCGGGCGCGGAACATCGCCGCGCCCCGGAACGCCCAGCGTCTGGGCAAAAAGACCCCCTGCGCGGCCCGTGGCGACAAGTGCTACGACTGCAAGAGTCCCGACCGCATCTGCCGCGGCCTGGTGGAGCTGTGGGGACCCATGATGGGCATGGAGACGGAAGTGATCCTCATCGGCGAGGATCTGGGCATGTAAGCAGGAAAAGGAGGTGTGCCCTTGAAACGGAAAGCAGGCGTCCTGGCGGCGCTGGCGGCGCTGTGCCTGTTGACGGGGTGCGCCTCCCTGCTGGAGCGGGAGTACAGCACAGTGGAGCCCCACAGCTCCACGTTCTGGGAGAGCGAGGCGGCCGGTACGCTGCGGGCGGAGAGCTATCAGGACGTGGTGAACGATGTGCTGCTGCTCATCGGCCAGCACACGGAAAAAGCCACCATCCGGCTCTATAACTTTACGGATGACATGACCGTGGCGGAGACGCTGGAGCAGGCCACCACGGAGATCCAGCAGGAGACGCCCATGGGCGCCTATGCGGTGGAGTATATCACCTCCACCAGCCGTTCCCAGCGGGGCTACTATGAGATCTCCGTGCAGATCAGCTACCGACGCACGGAACAGCAGGTCCAGGCGGTGGTGAATGCCACCAGCACCGAAGCCCTGCCCAGTCTGCTGGACGCTGCCCTGGAGGCGGGACAAAGCGAGCTGGCGGTGCGCATCGGCTACTGGCGGGAGGAGGAAGACCCGGCCCTGGTGGAGAGCGTGGTGGCCCAGACCCGGGAAAAGCACGGCCTGACAGAGTCGCCGGCGTGGACGGTGACCTATTATCCTGCCTCCGGACCGGTGGGCCTTATCGAGTTTGTGTGGGGCTCCGGGGATGCAGAAAAATAATTTGAAAAAATTTGGGGAAACTGCTTGACAAAGTACATATGCTCTGTTAGAATAACACCTGTTCCGCGGGCATAGCTCATCTGGTAGAGCGCCACCTTGCCAAGGTGGAGGTAGCGAGTTCGAGCCTCGTTGCCCGCTCCAGATAAGAGAGGACATCCAGTTTTGGATGTCCTCTTTCTTTTTCGTCAGTAGCGAACGAGCTGCCTCCACCCGCGCCGCTGTGGGTTCTTTTCCGGCCGCTAGGGTGTGAGGGCCGGTGGTGACGGGGAGCGCCCCGCCGCAGGCATATAAAAACAGGAGCCATGGATTTCCATGGCTCCTGTTTTTTCATTTTTACACAGACAGGGAGTCCGCCAGCTCCAGACCGGGGTTGTGCTTGGTGAGGAAGCCCACGGACCACTCGCCGCCGAAGGCCACCAGCAGGCGGCCCCGGAAGTCCTCCAGAATGGCGGAGCCGGTGCAAAGCACCAGATCCTCCGGCTTGCAGGGGCACTCCGTAATGAGCCGCAGATGGTCGTAGGGCAGGCCGTTCATATAGAGCTCCACGCCGTACTCGTTGCGCATACGGTACTGGAACACGTCGAACTGCAGCGTGCCCACTACGCCCACGATGACCTCCTCCAGACCGGCGCCGGGGATCTTGAAGATCTGGATGGCGCCCTCCTGGGCGATCTGCTCCGTGCCCTTGATGAACTGCTTGCGCTTCATGGTGTCCTTGGGGGAGACCCGCATGAAGTGCTCCGGCTCAAAGGTGGGGATGCCGGAGAAGCGGAATTTCTTGCCCGGCACGGTGATGGTGTCGCCGATGGAGAAAAGGCCGGGATCGAACACGCCGATGATATCGCCGGCGTAGGCCTCCTCCACGATCTCGCGCTCCGCAGCCATCATCTGCTGGGGCTGGCTCAGGCGCATTTTCTTGCCGGACTGGACGTGGTAATATTCTGTGTCCCGCTTGAACTTGCCGGAGCAGATGCGCATAAAGGCCAGACGGTCCCGGTGGGCCTTGTTCATGTTGGCCTGGATCTTGAAGACGAAGGCGGAGAAGTCCTCGGAGAATACGTCCACCTCGCCGGTGTCCGCCACCCGGGGCAGGGGCGGCGTGGTCATGCGCAAAAAGGCCTCCAGGAAGGGCTCCACGCCGAAGTTGGTCAGGGCGGAGCCGAAGAACACGGGGGAGAGGGTGCCGTTGCGGACAGCTTTCAGATCAAACTCCCGGCCGGCGCCCAACAGCTCCACCTCTTCCCGCAGCGCAGCGGCCCGGGTCTCACCGATGGTGTGGTCCACAGCCTCGTCCTCCAGGTCCACCTCCATGACGCCGGCCTTTTTGCCGCGGCCCTCGGCGGAGAAAAAGAGGATGTGCTTTTGCTCCCGGTCGTAGACGCCCTGGAACTCCTTGCCGGAGCCGATGGGCCAGTTCATGGCGTAGGTGTCGATGCCCAGCTCCCGCTCCACTTCCTCGCACAGCTCCAGCGGGTCCCGGCTTTCCCGGTCCATCTTGTTGATGAAGGTGAAGATGGGGATGTGCCGCAGGGCGCAGACCTTGAAGAGCTTGCGGGTCTGGGGCTCCACGCCCTTGGCGCCGTCGATGACCATGACGGCGCTGTCTGCGGCCATGAGGGTGCGGTAGGTGTCCTCGGAGAAGTCCTGGTGGCCGGGGGTGTCCAGAATGTTGATGCAGAAGCCGCTGTGCTGGAACTGCATGACGGAGGAGGTGACGGAGATGCCGCGCTGCTTTTCGATCTCCATCCAGTCGGACGTGGCGGCCCGGGCCCGCTTGCCCTTGACCTCACCTGCCTGGGCGATGGCTCCGCCGTAGAGCAGGAACTTTTCCGTCAGCGTAGTCTTGCCCGCGTCCGGGTGGGAGATGATGGCGAACGTCCGCCGCCGGGAAATTTCTTCTTGCAAGGTTGCCATAGTGTATGACCTCCATACGGGCCGGCGTCGCCGCCCGTGATTTTACGATAACCAATCCAATTTACCATAGAATGTGCCGTTTTGCAAGATTTCCCCGCTTGGGAGACGGAAAAAAGTTCCCTCCCGGCGCGGCCGGGAGGGAACCGAAGAGCATGAAAGAGCCGCCCGGCTTCACGGCGTGCGCAAAAGCTCCAGCATCTCGGCCGCCGGGTCGATGAGGGGCAGGCTTGTCCGCCGGGCCAGGGCCTCTTTGAAATAGGGAAAGTGGGTGCAGCCAAGCACCAGCGCTTCCATGCCGCAAGCGGCGAACCAGCCGCAAAGCTCTGCCAGATGATGACGCTCCACCAGCTCGTCCGGGGGCAATCCCGCCTCGATGGCCAGGACCACCGGCAGCGCGCCGGCGCTGAGGGTGTCCAGGGTGGGGTTGGCGTCCAGCAGCACCCGCTCGATGCCGGCCAGGCCCTGGGCGTTGGCGGCGATGAAGGCCAGGGAACGATACCGGGGCGCCAGGTCCCGGTAGACGTGCAGGGGCGTCACGATCTGCATGCCCGTCTCCCGGGCCAGGGCGTCAAAGTCCACGGAGGCCGAGAGGGAGTTGCAGTAGACAAAGGCCTTCCGGCACCCTTCGGCCCGGGCCTTGTCCAGAATGTCCAGGGCGGTGCGGTGTTTTTCCGCCGGGGAGGAGATCTGAAACGCGGTCTGCTCCCGGGGATCGGGAGAAATGGGGAACGACGCGCCGGGGAGCCCGGCGGCGGAGAGTACATCCACACCCATCCGGGTGTCTACAGGGGTGCCGGCCAATACGGCAATGGGTTCCATAAAGACGCCTTCCTTTCAGCCCAGCCTGCGCTGGAAATTACCATAGATCCGGGTGCCCTCCTGGGTGGTGACAAAGGCATGGGGGTCCATGGTGTGCACGGTGTGAACCAGCTCTTCGATCTCGAACTTGGAAAGGCACACGCACAGGACGTGAACGCCCTCGCCGGTATAGGCGCCGGTACCGTTCCAGTAGGTGACGCTGCGGCCCAGCTGCTCGATGATGAAGCGGGCCATGGCGTTTTCGTCGCCCTTGGTGAAGATGAGGGCCTGGACGCTGACGTTTTGCTGATGGGTGCGGTCCAGCACCATGGCAGAGAAGAAGTTATAGATGACCGAGTAGATGGCCACCTGGGGGATGAACAGGATCAGGCAGGCGGTGTACAAAAACGCGTTGAAGGCCAGGGAGAACTTTCCCACGGTCACGTGGCTACCCCGTTTGCTCAGGCACAAGCCCACGATGTCCAGACCGCCGCCGCTGCCGCCGCAGGTGAGCACGATGCCGCTGCCCACGCCGGCGAGGATGCCGCCCAGGAGGCACGCGGTCAGGTAGTCATCCACGATGGGCGTGGCGGGAATGGGGATGATGCTGTAAAAGAACGAGTACGAGGCGGTGCAAATGAGGGTCTTGACCACAAAGGGCCGACCCAGGGTCTTGTAGGCCAGCAGCAAAATGGGCACATTGAGGATGAAGTACAGAATACCGGCCACGTCGTAGGCCCCGAAGTCCATGCCCAGGTACGTCTGGGCCAGGGTACGCATGAGCTGACAGACGCCCATGAGCCCGCCGGTGTAGAGGTTGAGAGGAACGATGAACAGATTCAGCGCCAGGGCGGCGATCAGCTCACCGACTACCGCGGCCACCAGCCGCAGTCCACGGTTGTGCAGCGTATTGTAAATCATGACGAATCCTCCAGCGGCAAATTGGGTAGCTTCTGTATAGATTATACGGTCTTGCAGGGAAAACCACAAGAGGGAAAATCACCCTTACAGGGCATAGCGCAAAGCACGCTGCAGCCGGTCCATGGCCCGGTGCAGCGTGCGGGAGACGGTGGAGCGGTGGACCCCCAGCTGGGCGGCGATCTCGGTCATGTTCATCTGCCGGTCGAAAAACAGTGTCAGCACCTGCTGCTGCCGCTCGGTGAGCTCCTGGCAGCGGGCCTGGCGGAGGTTGCGCCGCAGGCGCTCCAGCCGCAGGGTGTTGTCCTCTCCGTTTTCCTTTTCCCAGGCGGCCAAGTCTGCCAAAAGCAGCCGGCTCCGCTTTTTAGAGTGTATAGTGTTCATGCTTATGATAGCTCCTTTCGTAGTAGTGGGCCGTCAGCTGGGAAAGAATGCGCATCTCCCGCAGCAGCGGGTCCAGGGCGGCGATGCGGCTTTGCAGGCGGCGGGCGGTCTCCGGGTCCGGGGCGGAGCGGAGCTGGGCACGCAGCAGGGTGATCCTGCCCCGGAGCAGCGCCTCGCTGCGGGCATACTCCGCCGACAGTTCCAGCAGGGTCATAAAAAGACCTCCCCGCCATGGGTGCAGCGGAAGGGAGCCAGCTCCGAGCGGGCAAAGTCCAAAAGACAGTCCGGGCATACGCAGCTTCCGTTATAGTACCAGTATTCCCATCCTGTGGGAATTTCCCGCCCGCACAGCGTGCAATAAAGCGGGTGCCGCCAGCGGCGGCGGGGGTTTTTTGACAACATGACTCCCTCCTAAAAAAATACTCAAAAAAATCTGAAAAATCCTGTTGACAAAACAGGACTCTTCTGGTAAGATAAACCCTGCTGTTGGAACTGCTGGTGTAGCTCAGCTGGTAGAGCAGCTGATTTGTAATCAGCAGGTCGGGGGTTCGAATCCGTCCACCAGCTCCAAATTTCATATGGGGGAATTCCAGAGCGGTCAAATGGGGCAGACTGTAAATCTGTTGCCTTCGGCTTCGGTGGTTCGAATCCACCTTCCCCCACCAAGATGGAGTAAAGCGTTGCTTTACTCCATCTTTTTTGTTTTTCCGGGTTATCTGCTTGGGTGATGCCCGGAAAAGAAAACGACAAGAATCTTGTGAACAAGTAAACAGTAACACAAGAATCTTGTTATGTCAATAGTGTATTACAAGAAACTTGTAAAAACGATTGACAAACAACAAAAAGTCAGATAGGATAAGCAAAAAGAATTTACAGAGAAAGGGTGCGTCAAATGTCCTTTGGAGCGCGCGTAAAAGCCCGGAGGGAGGCCCTGGGGCTGCCCCGGGCGGAGCTGGCCGAACGGCTGGGAGTCTCGCCGTCCGCCATCAGCAACTATGAGACCGGCGTCAGCTTTCCCAAAGAGGAAGTGGTGCTGCGGCTGTTCGACTGCCTGGAAACGGACCCCAATGAGCTGTTTCAGGACAGCTTCCGAAAGGGCGCCCAGGTACTGACCCAGGGGGAGCGGACACTGCTGACCCAGTACCGGAGCCTGCCGCCCCAGGGCCGGGAGGCGGTGCGCTCCGTGGTGAGCGCGCTGTGCGCCTACCAGGACGAGGTGGAGCAGAGCCGGCCGGAGCAGGAGTCCCGGCTGATCCCCCTGTACCGCTGTCCGGCGGCCGCGGGCTATGCGGCCCCGGTGTTCGGCGAGGACTTCGACTATATCCCGGTGGAGGACGACGTGCCCCAGGCGGCGGAGTTTGCCGTGCGCATCCAGGGCGACTCCATGGCCCCATACATTGCCGATGGGGAGCTGGTGTACGTGAACCGGGACCCCCTGCGGGAGGGGGACGTGGGCATCTTCTGTGTGGACGGGGACATTTTGTGCAAGCAGTATTATAAGGACCCCCTGGGCACGGTGTATCTCTTTTCCCTCAACCGGGCCCGGGCGGATGCGGACGTGGTGATGACCGCGGGCAGCGGCCGGACCCTGGCCTGCTTTGGCCGGGTGATCTTTCACGCGCCGCCCCTGCCGGGAAAGGAATAAAAAAAGACCGCGCTGCCAGTTGGCAGCGCGGTCTTGCGCGTTTTGAAAGGCAGGGACAGCCCGGACGGGAGATCTCAGAGGGTGAAGCCGCCGTCGGCGGTGAGGATCTGCCCAGTGATGAACGAGGCTTTGGGAGAGGCCAGGAAAGCGACCGCCTGGGCCACGTCCTCGGCGGTCCCCAGACGGCCCAGAGGCGTCTCCTCCGCCAGGGCGCGGCAGGTCTCCTCGCCCAACGTGCGCAGCATGTCCGTTTCGATGCAGCCGGGGGCTACGGCGTTGATCCGGATGCCCGATGGAGCCAGCTCCGCTGCCAGAGACCGGGTCAGGCCGATGAGCGCGGCCTTGGTGCAGGCATAGGTCACCTCGCAGGAGGCACCCCGCAGTCCCCAGATAGAAGAGAGGTTGACGATGCATCCGGATTTTTCAGAGAGCATGTGGGGCAGCACTGCCAAAATGGCGTTGCGGGCGCCGGTGACGTTGACGGCAAAGTACCGCTCCCACGCCGCGTCGCTCAGGTCCTGAAACTGCTCCTGGGAGGAGATGCCCGCGTTGTTGACCAGCAGGGTGACCGGCCCCAGGGCCTTTTCCACAGAGCGCACCATGGCTTCCACCTCCGCCCGGACGGCCACGTCCGCCGCCGCGGTCATGACGCAGTACCCCTGGCTTTGCAGGCGTTCTGCCAGCGCCTGGGCGGCCTCGCGGTTTTTGTGGTAGTTGATGCAAACGCTGTATCCCTCCCGGGCCAGCTGGGCGGCGATGGCGCTGCCGATGCCCCGGGAGGCGCCGGTGACCAGAGCGACTTGTCTCATGGTGTGCCTCCTTGGATGGATTTGAAAGCAGTATAACAAAAAAAATAAAAAAATTCAAGAAAGGTGTTGACAAAAGAGGCTTGGTTGTGTATCATATACACGTTCCGCTTCGGACGATTAGCTCAGCTGGCTAGAGCACCTGCTTGACGTGCAGGGGGTCACAGGTTCGAGTCCTGTATCGTCCACCAAAAAGCCTGAAACCGTAAGGTTTCAGGCTTTTTTGCTGTCTGCCGGGAAACCCGGCCCGTGTCGCTTTTTATGGTTGGCAGGTAGGGGTAGCTTTTACAATAGAAATGGAAAATACCGTTGACAAAGGACAAGGCCTGTCTCTTATACACATCTGACGCTGCCGACGACTAGTCGAG
>OWID01000071.1_pt1 | contig 53203 bp, 51 predicted proteins | sample 1732661 | NCBI WGS metagenome assembly OWID01 (sample SAMN05065739, study PRJEB22554) | human gut metagenome | biome: ENVO:2100002; feature: ENVO:00000062; material: ENVO:00002003 | host: Homo sapiens | place: USA
TTGCGGCGCGGAGCTGTTCCGCCAGCTCGTTTTGGCGGGATATAAAAATGTCAGGGGCGACAAGGCGGTTTTCCCATCGTTTTTTGCGCAGTTCCTGCGCCTTATCGAATATCTCTTGCGAAACCACTGCTTCATTGATTCCTGCCACAAAATACATGGGCCTCTCTCCACGGTTGCGCTTCACTTTGCGGGGTATAGTATCCGTCGCGTATCGCTTCCGCAGAAGGGCATTGCCGCTGTACCGCTCATTGGTGAGGATGTAGTCGATCCGCTGTGGCTTCCAAGGGCGGTCATCAGAGAACAGATTCAGCGTCGCTGCGATGTCCTCCGCCGTCTTGCCTGCCAGGTAGGCGTCATAGATATACCGGATAATCGGCGCCTGCTCAGGGATCAGCTCCAGTTTTCCGCCCACAAGTTGGTATCCAAACGGGGCGAAGCAGGTATTGTATTTCCCCTGAGGTGCCAGTGATGCCCTTGTCCGCGTACACGTCCACGAGCTCCCACTCCGGGTTGGCAGTGATGATCTCTGTGTAGTGGGCGTTCTGAGCGGCAAAGGAGTTGAGCTGATCCTCCGAGCTGGAGCTCACCCGGGCGTAGGCCGCCACACGCAGCTTGCGATCCCTGACCGGGGTGCTGGGCGCGATGGTGATCACCCGGGGCGTGCTGTTCAATGCCAGGGAACCACTGGTTTTCTTTTGCCCGTCCACAAAATCGCCTCCTGTCAGCAACACACAATACCAGCACATCTGCAAAATATCCATATCCAAACGCAACAAAAATTAGGGAGAAAATATGACGTCCGCTCCAGTCTCTACACGGAGCCGGGCGGCGATCCTCCCGGCCTCCTTCCGACTAACAAGGCCGACATTCTGGAGGTGATGAAGGAGGTTCACCATCCCGATATAGTTAATGTTGTGGTTCATTTCATATCTCCATTTTCAAATGGGGGCCGTTATGAGGCGTATGGCCGCAGAACGGCCCCCGCTAATTCTCTCAAAAATACATTTCGCTGGTTGGCCCTATTCGACACTACTTCCCGGGCCCTGGGCGGCAGCAGACGGACTGTGCTGGCACACATCACGGGAATCTCACCCCTCCGAGGATCTCTCTGAGCTGCCCCCATTGCTTGATCCCGGTATCACCCGGAGCTGTGGCTGGACAGGAGTATCATTATCAGATTGCTGACGAGGGTCGGGCAGGGTAAACCAGCCGCAATGCGAAACAGCCCGCCACAGGCTGCTTTGTGGACGGATGGGCACCGCTCTGCACCTTCCTAGGCCGTCTTTGGTGCGGTTTCCCGCACAGGTGGTCTTGGCGCATCCTCCAGCGTCGCTTCAGCCCCCCTCCCGGAGGGCCTCTCGTCAGCGGACGTATCCCGCTGCCGGATATTCTATTTACAAGGATCAGGACGGAAATCGGTAGATCACCGATACTCCCAATACAGGGCAAACTGGGCTAGAATACTATTCATGACTTGGAGCTCCTCCCCATCTAAGGCTGTTTTCAGTTTTTGGAGAAGTATTTCCTGTTTCGGAGATAACATCCGGTTTTCTAAGTGGAACCATTCTGGTAGATGAGCCCCTCCGCCATATCGTTCCCATGTAACTTGGATCGGGTAATAGCAGGAGAGAATCACCAAATCGTTGCGGATCGTCCGCTCAGAGACACCAAACTCTGTCGCAAGATTTATGGCTGTTTCGTGCCTCCGCTTGCATAGCAGACGTAGGATTTCACTTCTCCGCTCTGACGGGGGCATTCCTCTCACCGCTCTCGTCTTGCCCTGTGATTGAAGTATAAAGGTTAAAGCGGAAGGTTCTTTTCCGGTTAAAAAAAGTTTTCCTCTGGTTTCTGTAAAATCAGCATTGTGCTCCATCTGGGCGTAAAAATCTATGTATAATGCGCAATGCGGTTTTGTTTAATCAAGAGAAAAGCCCGTGTTGCTGTAGTCGCAGACCACAGCAACACGAGCTCCCCATGAGAGGCAAATACTCTATTCGGACGGAGAGAAACTATAAGTAGAAATGTAAATAGTAAGGGACACTCCACGTTCTACGCTCATTGAAGGTCCTCCGTCCCCCGGCAACGCAAACGACAGCCCCCTATAAATTCCACCACCAAGCTTGTCGGCACAACAGTCCCTTTGGAAAGCAGAGCAATCGGGCGAAAGATCTGCTGGCCGCTCATTGTGAGGCCGGGGCGCTGGTTGCTGTTCTGCCACTCAACAATTTTGACACCGTAAATCTCCAGGTCTTCTGCAAATAGACTTATCAGCAGATAATATTACGAGGTCAGCAGCCCAGCCGTCTTTGCACAAAGATAGCGTTTTACGACTAGTTCTTCCCACACAAAAGCACCCCCTTCTTTAAATTTGTCTCTATTATACCGGACAAAGGAACATCTGTGTGAGGGTACCCATGTACAATCACCAACGTGGAATGGTCGCCCGTGGACGATCGGTGTCGAAACTTTAGAGTCCATAAACTTTTAGATTTTCTCATCTTTGTCACGGCCTTTGTTAAATACTGCATTAAACAGTCCCTATTTTACATAGTTGGAATCAAAAGCACCGGAACAGCTTTGCTGCTCCGGTGCCTGATAGTTGTGGATATCGCTAAGACTTCTCCTAACTATTTCAGTTTACAATTAAATACCCCTGTTCCAGGTAATAAAAATTTAACTTATGTTCTTCTAAGTACGCAACCCCATTTGCTTTAATGCCTTCTTTTATGGCAGTTACTTCATCTTCTGTCCGAAGTTTAAATGTTATATCTGATTCTACATCAAATGGAGTTAATAAGTTAATAGCTTCATGTAAGGGGTTCTTTATACTAATTGATTCCAAAATTCCATTTTTATAGAATTTTGAGTATCCTAAATTGTAATCTGAACTTATTGTAATGTTGTGGTCACGCACAAAAATTTGAAACCCAGAATCCTTATAAAGAGCCCCGTTTTTGTAGGTTTCAATTACTTCCATTTCGCCATTTTCGAATGCGAAGATTGGGCCATCACGGTTGAGACACATATTTAGTTTACTATATAAACACAAAAAGTAAACTCCGATAGAATAGAGTACAAGTATCGCAATCAGAATAATAGGGGTAATAACGATAATATATTGTTTGCGCAATTTCATCTTTGTTAATACCCTAAACGCCCGACACCTAACAGCCATCTACCATTGTTAGCGATGTGTGCATTGTACAAGTTTGCAGACCTTTGAAGTGCTTCTGATTCAGAAGTCTCCCATGGGAACGGAATAGCCGTAACCTTCCATTCAGCATTCTCGAATTCACCGAAGCCTGCATCCCAACCTAGAGTGTATATTCCCTGATCCCACTCATTTAACACCTCAACGTCTGTATGCTCATATGTAGGGTCATATACGGTAGACTCTAAGCCCCCTGAAAATACATATTCGTGTTCTCTAATAGCAGTCACTTGCTTTGTTATTTCACTGGCTAAATTGAGAAAAACGTTAGCTGCTTCCAAGAATCCTTTCGCAACAGAAGGTCCAATATTCCAAAAAGTAGCTAACAAATCGAGATGACTTTTTGCCTCAAAAAATTTCTCTACTGTACCTGATTTCACCTCTTCAAAGCCCATGGCACTTGAATATAATTTAACAGTTTGTGTATAGTCCAAGCCAAGATCTTTCAATGCCGGAAATGTAAAGGATTTCGCCCCCTCAAATTTAGCAACATAGCTATTCGTCTTAAAATCGAATTCGTGTGGGTCAACAACAACAGTATTGGCCTTGCTTGCCAAACTCTCTGTGCCTGCTTCTAAATCCTCAACGTCATCGGTTTTTCCTGTGATGGGATAAATAGAAAAGCTATCAACGCTCGACCTTAGTTCATCGTTGTAGGTATTCTCAAAAGATAATGTTCCATCTGAGTTGAAAATTGTAACTGATTTCGAAATATCATCTCTATCTTTATAGAAATGAAGGCTGACTCGTTTGTTATAAATTTGATATGTTACAATTTTTTCATCTTCATCTTCATAAACCTCTAACAGAGTAAAAGGACTACTATTCAAAGTCTCGGGGGTCAAACTAATGCCTGGGTTTATCTCATCGGCAGAAACATTCTTATCTATCTGAAGGATTTGATCTATAGTTGCTTCCAATTCAACATCTGCCGCTGTCAAATTGGATGTAATCGTATCGAGAGAAGATGCAGATGTAACATAATTTTCTATTTTTGAAAATGCGATCGAACTCTTTACATCGGCAATATTGGCAGCTACTGCCGGACTGATAGTAGACGAAACAAGTAGAACTGCAAGCAATGATGCAATAATCTTTTTCATATCAAACAACCTCCACTAAATATTCTCCGGTACATCCGGCTGATAGGCCGTGTAGAAGCAGGTGGAGTTTACCAACGCAGTGGCTGTACGCCGCGCCAGCACGGCCACTACTCCACCAAACCACTGGAAAATACGTTCAACCATCGCTTTCATTGCACACACATCCTTTCTTTTATTTGAGCCGCCCACATCGAAATTGATGCTGCGATGACTCCTAAGTAATAGCTTGTGCACCATGGGGCCGGCGCTTGAAGGCCCCAGATAAGGAAGATCCCGATTGCCAGGTTCAGCCCGCCTAAAATGAGGCTTCTGCGGCGATTGCGCCGTCGCTGCTCTAGGGTCAAAGGCTTGTTCTTTGCCTCACTGGGGGATAGGATCAGCAGTGTCACAAGCGAAATGACTGCTGTAGCCAGATAGAGGGGGATAGTACAGTATTTCTGGAGCCAATATCCCAGAGCTTCCAACACGATAAACGTCCCGAGGAAAACCAGGTTACAGGACAAGTGGGAATTTGCGTGGTATCCGCCCGCTGTCGTCCGCAGGGGAATGAACGCCACAAGGAAGATCAGGCCGTCAACCGGATGGAAAAGCAAAATTGAGATTAGCAAGACAGACAGGACATTGACCAAACCGGATAGGACCAGTTCCATTCCGTAGGCGTATATTTTGTTCTTTTCCGGCGCTACAATCCCATTGGCACACAGCCAACCGGCGTACCCGGCTGCCGCCTTCTTGATCATTGTTCATTCCTTCTTTTCTACTGATAAGTACATTTTAACTTCTTGTGTAAAATATACAATGGATCTGCTGTATCCTGTCATTCCTGTGCAGTATCTGGTTGTTTCTTTTGTATAACTATGATAAAATCATCGTGTCACTATCTGTATGCCGACGACTTGCTATGCAATAATAATAGCAACACTACAGCTAAAGGCATGGGTGATGGCTATGCAGATTGGCGACTTGATTCGTATGAAACGGGAAGAGCACGGATTGACGCAGGAGCAGCTTGCCGAACTGATTGGGAAATCGGCCGGCTATATCGGGCAGTTGGAGCGAGGCCTGTCCATGGCGAGCATCCCCACGCTAAAGCGGCTAGTCAATGTGCTTTCACTGGACGCAAATCAGATTTTCTATGACGAGAAGCAAGATCAATATCAATTTAGCGAGCTGGAAAATATGCTCTCTGAACTGGACGAGCCTGTACAGAAATTTATTCAGGACAGTATCCGTACAGCTTTCCACAAAAAGCACTCATGACCAAGTTGAGGGAGAGAAATGAAATTCGCGTTGTGCGACGACAACCCTAATGACCTGCGGCAGATCCGGGACTATTTGCTACGCTACAACGCTCAAGCGAACTGGAAGGGGTTTGCCTCATCGGAGGAGCTGCTTGCGGCTTTTCGGCGGGACTATTTCGATATCGTACTTCTGGATATAGAAATGGAGGGTATGAACGGCTACCAGGCGGCTGAGGAACTCAACAGGTTGCCCGATATTCCGTTGATCATTTTCATTACACAGAGTGGGGCCTACATAATCCGGGGCTATGAGCTTGCCTTTCGGTATTTGAAAAAGCCGGTCGAATACTCGGACTTTGTGCGGGCAGTATCTGCCGCAGTGGCTAAGTGCTCCCCAAAAAGCATCCCTGTGGCCGGGGAACGCGGGCCAATTCTCGTAAGGATCAGAGACATTACGTACATTGAGGTCTTTAGCTATAAAACGATAATCCATACCAGCAAAGAACAGTACCAGGTGCGGACTCCGCTCAAGGAATTTGAGGGGACTTTGTGGGGCAATGGCTTTGCACGGCCCCACAACAGCTTCCTGGTGAACCTCGATTTTGTAGACCGTATTCAAAAGGCCAACCTTCTTTTAACAGACGGAACAGAGATCCCCATCAGCAGAAATCGGAAGAAATTATTTGATGAAGCCCTGTTTCACTTTTTGAGAAGGTGATTGTATGTATTTCATCTATCATCTTTCTACCATTGTTTTTGGAGTATTCCTCATCTTTTTCTATCTGCAAAAGCTGCTTTCCCGGAACTCACGTTCATCTGCGATAGTGTGGGTTGCCTATATTATATTTGGAATAGGACTCATGGCCTTGAACGTGGTTCCTGTTATGCCGATTGTCCGAACTATTTACACTTGGCTCGGTATTCTTGTGCTGTGTAAAGTCTGTTATCGCTCTGCACCACTTAATGCAGTTTATGTTGCTACCGTATTTTGTGCGTTGGCCTTGATTACGGAGCTCCTTTGCTTAAAGCTGCTTGCAATTATGGGGTGGGAGTATCTGGACGTTATGTCCCCGGGGTATGAACGGGCTATTTATATTCTCATAGCGAAAGTGTGCCAATTAGCGTTGGTCATAATCGCCGTTCCACTCATGCACAGGGAGCACTCTTTACTGAAGCTGAAAAGCTTGCTGCCTCTTCTTGCGTGTCAGATATTCAGCGTCTATTTCTGCGATGAAATTCTGCGCCTTACGCAAAATGGAGGACGAAAACTCTCTGTGGAATCGACGATTATTTTAATAGGCATCCTCTATCTCAATATTATAATCATTGTCTATGCAGAGGTGGTCAAAGCACGGCAGGAAGAGCGGCACAATGCCGATCTCCGACAGCAACAGCTTGAACTACAGTTAAGCTATTACGACAGCCTTTGGAAAGAGCAGGAGCAAACCCGCGCCATGTGGCACGATATGAGCAAATACCTAACTGCCATGAAAGCTGTGTCGGTAAGCGGGGATAAATCGTCTGTGGAACAGGTGTTCCTTGATGCACAGGACTCTCTCAGCAAAATCGGAAGTGTTGTTGATGTCGGGAACCCGGAAGTCGGCGCAATTCTGCAACACTATGCCCAGCAAGCTAATGATTTGACTGTACCATTAGATTTATCTGTCTGGGTACAGTTAGTAAAAATGTTCTATGATAAAGAAAAAATGGAGAAAAACATTGAAAAAACAACGATAAAAATACAATAAATCGAATGGTGGAGCATGGCGGCCGGGAGATTTTGTCGAAAGGTGCTATGAGCACCACACCGCATACTTCTGAGGTGAAAATCATGTTATCCACTATTATTCCCCTCAAAGACCTTATCGCAAATTGAGAAAATTAAGAGAAAAGAGAACTATTTGTCTGAAAGCACATATGCGAGATTGACGCTGCTCCGGGGAACAATCCGGCCAAACAACTTTATCATTGAAAAGGTCACGATCCAGTTGAAAGGGTCGTGCCCTTTTTTTGCGCCCAAACGACAGGAGGCAGAACATGAACTTCGATTATTACTATGGCGACGAGAGCAATCAATTTGCTTTCTACCGTATTCCCCGGCAGCTCATTACCGGGGAAGCGTTCAAAAAGTTGTCCACAGACGCAAAACTCTTGTACGGCCTCCTGCTGGACCGCATGGGCCTGTCCGCCAAAAACGGCTGGTATGACGATATGGGGCGTGTGTTTATCTACTATACTCTGGATGAAATACAAGAGGACCTGAACTGCGGCCATGAAAAGGCAGTCCGGCTCCTGGCAGAGCTGGACACCGGCAAGAAAGGCTTCGGCCTCATTGAGCGGGTCAAGCAGGGGCAGGGCCGCCCCACTAAGCTCTATGTCAAACGCTTCACCACCCGCACCATACTGCCGCAACCCGCTGCGCCGCAAGACATTCCCAGACTTCCGATTTTCGGAAGTCAAGACTTCGGAAAATCAGAAGTCAAGAGTTCCGAAAAACAGAAGTCAAGACTTCCGGTTATCGGAAGTGCAGACTTCCGAAAATCGGACGCAAGTTATATTGAATCTAATCAGACTGATCTCAGTCAGCTTTATCCATCTATCCATCCATCTGCCACAGTCCCGGAGAGCAGATGGATAGATCGAAGCGAGTGCCGGAGAGAAGTGCAAGAAGCAATCGAATTTCCCCTTCTCTGCCAGCAGTTTGGTTATGAGGACGTGGAAAGCGTGACAGAGCTGATCGTGGACACGCTATGCAGCACCCGGCCTACCTTTCGCATTGGAGGGGCGGAAATGCCGGCCGAGCAGGTAAAAGGGCGGCTGCAAATGTTGGACAATGGCCATTTGGAATATGTGTTTGACTGCATGAGACGCAACACAACAGAGATACGTAATATCCGCGCCTATCTGTTGACCGCCCTATATAACGCGCCAGTCACAATGAGCCCCTATTATCAGGCGGCAGTCCAGCATGACTTTTCCTATCCACAGCGGGAATGAACAGGAGGAGTAGTCCTTATGAGCCGTTATAAAAGAAAAAACTACTCCAACCGCCGGGAATACCTGGACTGGCTGGCGGAGAGGTACGGCGTGGACAGGGCCGATGTTGTGCTGCTGTCCTCGATCCTGGGGACCGACCAGGACTTTGACGGCCTCCCGTCCACACTGGCCGACCTGTCCGCCGCCAAGCACACCCAGGGGGCGGTTTTCCCCACGGATCGTCCCAAACGAGCAAAACTCCCCTCAAATTGAGGGAAGTTTTCAATAAAACGCCACGACATAAAGGAGGAAAACGACTATGGCAGACCCCAAGAAAAACCCTTTGATCGGAGCGTTCCGCGCCCCGGTCCCCGGCGCGCCGCCGGACATACCCGCGCCTCCAGAGGCGGGAAAACCGCCTGCCGCTGGAGCCGCCAAGCTTATCGACGAGAAGAAAGGACAGGAGGCCCCCAAGACCCCTGCGGGCACTACTCCCAAGCCCACTGATGGAAAGAAGGAGCCGGAGGCTCCCAAGACCCCCGTAGACCCCTTCGCCAAGCCTGCCAACGAGAATAAGGGGCAGGAGGCCCCCAAGGCCCCTGCGGACACCTCCGCCAAGCCTGCCGATGGGAAGAAGGAGCCGGAGGCCCTCAAGGCTCCCGCAGACCCCCTCACCAAGCCTGCCAACGAGAAGAAGGGGCAGGAAGCCCCCAAGGCCCCCGCAGACACCCCCGCCAAGCCTACCAACGAGAAGAAGGGACAGGAGGAGCCCAAGGCTCCCACGGACACCTCTGCCAAGCCTGCCGAGGGGAAGAAGTCTCCTGTGTCTGATCCTGGTAAGCCCAAGGATGGGAAAAAACAAGAGGCGTCCAAGGCCCCCGCAGACACTTCGGCCAAACCAAAGGAGCAGGAGCCGCAATCCCCCGACCTGCGTTTCGTTGCCCTCTCCAAAATCAAACCTTTGCCCGGCACCTACGTCAAGGACGAGCCCCGGAAGGATTACAGTGGCCTGATCGCAGATATTAAGAAAAACGGCCTGCAAAAGCCTATCATTCTCCGCCAAAGTGAGAAAGAGGGCGAGTTCCGGCTGGTAGACGGCTTCCATCGCTGCAAAGCGCTAGAGCAGGCGGGGATGCTGGAGGTCCGGGCAGATGTGTACGAAATGACCTTAACTCAGGCAAACGAATACCGCAAGGGGCACCGGGATAAGCCGCTCATGCCGGTCCCCGGCAAGCTGCTCCCCTATCCCCCAGAGGAGCCCGCCAAGGCAGACAAGGCTCCGGAGCCCCCTGCTGGGAAGGAGCCGGAGGATGAGGAACTGCCCAAAGACCTGAAAATCCCCCTGACCAAGGAGGGCCAGCCAGAGACGGTCACGACCATGAAGGTGGCAAACATCCGGCCCTTTGAGGGGCACCCCTTCGCGGTCCGCGACAACAAGGATATGTGGGACCTGGTGGACAGCATCAAGAAATTCGGTGTGCTGGAGCCGGTCATGGTCATCCCCCATAAGGACGGCGGCTATGAGATGGTCTCCGGCCACCGCCGTATGCGCGCCTGCCAGTTGGCCGGAATCGAGAATATTCCTGTTATCGTCCGCAATCTGGACCGGGACGAGGCCATCATTTCCATGGTGGACTCCAACCTCAAGCGGGAGGAGATCAGCCCCATGGAGAAGGCCCGCGCTTATCAGATGAAAACCGACGCCATGAAACGGAAGATGGGCCGCCGCACCAAGGAGGAGATCGCGCAGGACGCGGCCCTGGGGATCAAGCGCATGAACGCCGACGAGGAGCTGGCCCAGCAGATGGGTGAGAGCCCCGCCACCATCCAGCGGTACAAGACTTTGAATAAACTGGTCCCGGAACTCCAGAACATGGTGGACGAGGGGAAGATCCCGGTCAATACCGGCGCGGATATTGCCCAAATGAAGCCCAAGGAGCAGAAGGTGCTGGCGGACGCTATTCAGAAGGAGTCTAAAGTCCCCTCCGGCACCAAGGCCAAGGAGTTGAAGAAGGAGAGCCAGGCGGGCAGTCTGACCACGGAGAAGATCGTGCAGGCCGTGGCCCCCACCAAGCGGGAGGAAATGCCTCCGCTGAAGGTCACAATGCTGGAGGAGGACCTGCGGCCCTTCTTCCCTGACAAGCGCACCACCATCCCCGACGTGAAGCAGGGCATACTGGAGGGCCTGAAACTGCGTCAGACGGTTATGGAGCGCCAAAAGGCCAAGGCCGCGGCGGGAAAAAGCGTAAAGAAGGCTGAGGCGCCGGTGAGGTGAACAGGATGAGCGGGAAACGAATGTGCCAGAGCTATGAGATCATCGACAGCCGCCGGGTGGGAGATACCGAGGTGGTGCTGGGGTACAGCCCCACGGAGGTCTCCCCCTACGTCACCTGGAAGTGTTACGCCTACGATAATTTCCAGGGGTACAACTTTGGCCGTTACTTCGGAGACGAGCAGGCCGTCCGGAAGAATATGAAACAGCGGGTGGATGAACTCAGGGAGGAGCTTCCGCCCGGACACCCGGACTGGAAGCCCCGGCGGCACAGGAAAGACCCCGGCATGGAGCGGTAACGTACCATGTCCGGGGCTTTTTTTCTATTCAAAAGTCCCCTCAATTTGATGGGACTTTCCGGGGAGGTGTGAAAAATCGAATTTCAAGAGCGTATGGAACGTGTGCGGGCGCTGACGGATCAACTGGAGGCCGGTATCACCGACCTGTTCCAGAGCGACCAGTACGCGGCCTATCTGCAATCCCTCTCCAAACTGCACCATTACAGTTACGGCAATATTTTTCTCATTAAGCTCCAGTGTTCGCACGCCTCCATGGTGGCGGGGTATGGGGACTGGAAACGGAAATTCGGCCGTCATGTCAAGGCGGGCGAGACCGGCATCACCATCCTGGCCCCTTGCCCTTACTGGGCGCGGGATGAGGTGGAGGAGACCGGCCCGGACGGGCAGACCATCAAGGAACAGAAATGGGTGAAAAAAACTGGTTTCACCACGGCTATTGTGTTTGATGTCAGCCAGACCGATGGGCGGGAACTCCCCAGCCTGGGCGTTGAGGCCCTGACGGGCACCGTGGAGGGCTATGAAAAACTGCTGTCCGCCTTAAAAGCCATCTCCCCCGTCCCTATCAGCGAGGGCCTCCTGCCGCCGGGCGTCCATGGGGCGTACTACCACGCGGAACAGAGGATCACCCTCAGCCCCGGCATGAGCGAGGCCCAGACCATCAAAACGCTGGTCCATGAGATCGCCCACGCCAAGCTGCACGCCCTCCCGGTGGAGGGCGGGATCATTGTAGGGGCCCATGAGAAGGACCGGCGCACCCGCGAGGTGGAGGCGGAGAGCGTGGCCTATACCGTCTGCCAGTACCTGGGCCTGGACACCAGCGACTACTCCTTCGGTTACATTACCGGGTGGAGCAGCGGCAGAGAACAAAAGGAGCTGCGCGCCTCCCTGGAGTGTATTCGCAATACCGCCGCGGAACTGATCGACGGCGTTGAGAGCCGCTGCCTGGACCGTCCGCCCCCGGAGCCTGTGCCGCAGAGCCAAAAGAGGTGTACCAAGGGCAGGAAGAAGCGGGCCCGGACCTCAAAAGTCCCCTCAATTTGAGGGGAGATTTCCAAAACCATTCGAGGAGTGAAGCAGCATGGAACATAACAGCCGGATGAAGGAGATCACCGGCAATCTGAAACAGGATGTAAAGGATCTGCTGGGCGAGAGCGCCAGCCTGTTCACCGGCTTTTTCAAACGAGGAGCTTGTACGGTCCGGGCGGTGGCGGACAAGTGGAAAGCATTTGCCCACGATATTTCCGCCGCTGTGGACGACCTGATGAAGCCGCCCTTCGCGGAAGGCGGCCCGGAGGCCCCAATGGTCAACCTGGATTCGGAGGGCGAGCCTATTGTGACCATCACGGAGAGCATGGATGAGCGTTTCCCCACCGGCAAACAGATGTCTCTCTCCCAAGCGGAGGAGTATGTACGCCAGGTGGATCAGGAGTACCGGGAGGCTGAACGGACGCCGCAGGCGGTCAAGGTGAAAATCGACTATATGAAAGACGGCCGGACAGACCGCTACTGGCTCCCTCTGGAGATCGGGGCGGGCGGCTCCCTGCTGGAACAGATGCAGACCCATATCAGTGCATACCAAGACGGGCGGGCACGGGTAAACCAGTTATTTCAGAGTGTGCCGCAGGAATACCGCACGGTTTTACAGGAAGAATTGACGCCTTTTATCCATCAAAGTGTCGATGAGCTCTCACTCGGCCTTCTCCCCTGTTTCCAGCGCCATTGTCAGGCGGCGGATCTGGGAAAGCAGATGGAGGAGCAGGCGGCCCTTCTGCCGGAGGGGGAGCAGGAAGCATTTCGCTCCGCTGTTCAGCAGATCATGAAACGCCTGCATGAGTCCATCAATATGGGAAAAACGCAGGAACAGCCCGCAGTCCAGCGGGAGGCCCCTTCTGTGGAGAGCCTATTGTCTCCGCAGGAGGACATGACGCAACCACCCCAGGAGAGGGAGGCGGGACCCGCCCCGCGCAGCCCGTCCGTAAAGGTCCGTCTGCAACAGCTTAGAAAAGACAGAAGGCCGGCACCCGCTGTTACACAAGTCGAAATGGCTCCTCCTGAGCCCGGCAGACCTGCCAAAAGCGAGTATGACGCCAGACGGATGCAATGGGAGGCTCAGGAACGTGCCATCCCAAAGCCAAAGGCCAGGCGGCCCAAACCGCGAAAAGGCCCGGAACGTTGAGGGCAGAGCGATGGAACAGCAGGAGCTTTACCGCTACTACTCCACCCCGCGGCCCGTGGACATAGGAACATATCCCAAAGAGCCAGATAACCCTCTGGTGGGCTTTCTGAACTACGACGACCGTATCTCCGTAGAGCATGGCGCGTTCCGTGCCTGGGGCGAGGTGATGTATCGAGCCCCGCTGACCCAGGACGAGCTGTACCAATATGAACTGCGGCCGTCACGGGATAACCCGGATGTACGTCAAACCATGAAGGAACAGGCCCAAGTGGTCGGACGGTGGGAGGACCGAAACAGTATCCGTACAGATCGGAGACTGACCCGATGTGTCGGTATCGGCGCGTATATCTGTGGAGACTGTGTAACGCCAGAGGAACTAGCCAGACGATACCGGCTGGCCGAGGACCTTCCTTTCATTTCCCGCCGTGGTCCCCGGCCCCAAAAGTCCCCTCAAATCGAGGGGAGATAGGAGGCAGTATGAATCCCATCAACGCAAGCACAGAACGGTTTGAAGCCGTGGAGATCCTGACCGTGCCCGGTTTGTTTACTTCCCAACGGGTGGACCGCACCACACTCCCCCCGTGGATGCACCTCTAAGAAATGCAGACAGACCCGGATGACTGGAGCCAGCCCTGTCTGCTGGGGCGGCATATCACGGTGGAGCACTTCGGCACCGTGCTCACCGCCAGCCCTCTTCCTCTGCCGCCAAGCGGCTATGTGGATCTGGCCCCCGGCGACTTTGATGAGCGGCAAGGGGCGGAACGTCTGACAGCGGCGGAATTTGAGGCCAAGTACCTGGACCCGAACTACCAGCCGTCTAAGGTACTCCCCCGCCACCCCAGCAACCGCGCAAAACGGCCTCTGCACCGAGTCCCGGCCAGATAGGAGGCGCACACGACCTATGGGAAGAAAGAGTTTTTATGAGATCAGCTCTGTGGACGGTTATCTTCGTGAAGGCTCCTACCTGGAAGTCAGGCGGCAAATCAACTACCGGGGCGACAGAGCTGACTTCAAGCCGTTTTTAAATATTCCCATCAAGGACCTGGAAAAGCAGTTGAAGGCCAGCCAGGCGGAGGAAAAGAAAGTCTTTGAGGAGATGAAGAAGGCCATTACTGCCTGGGATGAGCATGGGGCGCAGACCCTCCTCTTGCAGAAAGCGATCGAGTATCTGAAAACGCCGGAGGTCACGCACACCCGCAACGAGTGGCAGAGGCACAAGGACGGCTCCTGGGAGATCAGCAACCTGGTCTATAAGATGACCTTCAGCATCGTCAAGTCTGGCGGTGCTGGCGGTGAATGGAAATTGACCTGGGAGCTGTCCTACATGGCCCCCGGCCTGTCTCAGGGGTATTGGGGCTATACCCGGAGCCCCAGGGAACGCATCGAGTACGAGGGCAGCAAGAAGTACAAGACCATAGAGGGGGCCCAGAAGTACATCCAGAGCAAATTTGACCAGTATGCGCCGTGCTTTGAATCCCTGTCCCCGCCCGTCCCGGCGGAGACAAAGGAGCTGTTCTGCGTCAACGGCCAGCTCCTGCAAGGGTATTCGCTCCAGCCTCCGGTCCCACAGAAGGAGAAGGTCACGCTGGAGGACCTGCTGGACTGTCTGGAGGACGGCGATATGGCCGGACTATCGGAGGCGCAGCCCGTCTCCAGTGGCCCAGCCCCTCTGCCGGAAGAAAAACCCCAGGCGGGGCCGCCCCTCCCGGTCCAGGTCCAGGCACAGACGGCGGACGGGGGGAAACAGGAGCCGCCTCCGGCCAAAGCCACCCGCCCAGCCGTCAGGAAAAAGCCGCTGCATAAAAAGCGGCTGGCTATGGCGCGATAGGGGGCGGCTATGGCATATACGCATATTGATCCTGGACGGGAAATTGAAATTTCTACCCGCCTGTATTCCAGTAAAGACCAGGACCGCGTTACGGAACTGGTCAAGCTGCCACGCACAGAGTTAGGAGAACTGGAGGAGGCCAGTGTGGCGCGGGAGAAAGCGATCTTCTCAAAATTCTCCGAAATTGAGGCCGAATGGCTGAAACAGGCGGCGGAGACCGCCGCCATCCGCAAGGCAAAGCAATATCTGATGGCCCTGCCTGTCAATCATACCTCCAATCAGTGGAAAAAAGACCAATATGGAAATTATGAACGCAGCAACAGGGTCTATAAGATGACGTACCGCTTCTATGACCGCACCCACTATGACCGGACCAAGCAGGAGACCGTGACGGACGCATGGTATTTATCCTGGCATCTCCATTATAATACCATCTGCAATCCAACCCCGGACCTCACCGGGGACGGCTGGCAGCTCGCCGGGCAAAGCGACAAGAGATTTACCGAGAAGGCGGATATGGAGCGTTATCTGCAAGGCAGGATCAAAGCCTACGCCCACCTGTTTACGGAGGTCTCCCCGCCCATCCCAAAGGGACAGGAGGGCCGTTTCTCCGTCAATGGCGTATTACTCCCCGGCTATACGGTGGAGGCTTCCCTGGAAGAACGGGTGGAAGAAATGCTTTCCTTTCTGGAGGACGACCCGGCCCTGCTGGAGGAGCCGCTGTCCTCCGGCCATCAAGACACACCACAAGAGGAGGAGCCGACTATGGCACAGAAGCTGCATACCACGCCTTTGAATCAGCACCGAAACCGGGAGAGTGTTCAAAAGCTGGAGACCGCCCGGAAGGGGCCCAAGAAACCGCCCCGCCGGAAAACGGCCCCGGTACGGTGACAGCGGCACAAGCGCCGCTGTCCGCGCCAGCATGGCATTTTGACAGCAAAATGCCGCTGGTCAGGGGCTCCGCCCCTGATACCCCCACGCCGCCGAAAGTCCCCTCAATTTGAGGGGACTTTTTTCCGGGGGCACAGCCCCCATCCCCCGCACAACACCAACGCATATTCATTTGATATGCGCTATTTGATACCTGAACTGGAGGTGAACAGATGATTGATAAAAAAATGTACGAGACCCGGCTTCTGGAGTGGACCCTGCAACGCCTGTTTGGTGAAACGTCCTATCATGTGGAGAGAAGCCCGTGCCGGGGAAAATTCCGGGGCCATAACGATTATTCCATCGTGTTCGGGAGCGGACGGAAACTGTTTATCAGCCAGGACCAGCGGAATTACCTGAGCGGCCTGCGGAAACAGGTTGGCCTGATCCAGCATTTCCGTGACCACCAGGCCGAGAATACAGAAAAAATCAAAGCCGCGCTTGCCGCCCACGACACCCCCTTCTGTGATGCCGCAGTGGAGATCGTTCCATACAACGGCTCGACCGATTTGGTGGTTTATGGCGTCGTGATCCTCACCCACCAGAGCGGCGCCCAACTTCTTTACCGGGAGACTGCGATGCACTTCTATCTGGTAGACGGAGAAAAGCATGGATATTCCTTTGACAAATGTATAGCCTACCTGCTGAAAGACGCCTGTGGAGAGCGGGCTTATTGCAAGGAGTTTCCCCTGAAAACTCCACCGCCAGAGCCGGAAAAGAGGCCGCAGCATCGGAAAGGAGGCCCGGTCCGATGAAACCCTATAAAACCATTACCCTGCGGCTGGACGCCGCCCACTACGCCCGGCTGACAGAGACCGCCCGGACCGCCGGGCTCAAGATCGAGCCCATGCTCCGCCAACTCATTATGGGCGTCAATCTCCGGCCCCGGCCTCCCGATACCTACGCCGCCCTGCTTCGGGAACTGAACGCCATCGGCAATAATGTGAATCAACTGGCTTATCAGGCCAACGCCAGAGGCGCGGCCACCCAGGACGAGATACGGGAGGCGGCGCGGCTGGTCCGTCAGGCGGTCCGGCTGGTCCGGGACACGCTGTAATGGCCTACACCAAGATTTTAGTCATTCACAACCGCCTGGACAAATGCGTGGGCTATACCCAGGACCCGGAAAAGACCTCCCTGGAGGCCGCCATCGACTATGCCCTGGACCGGGAGAAAACGGAACAGACCTGTTTCGAGACCGCCATCAACTGCGACCGGGAGAGCGTTTACGCCGACATGATGGACACCAAGCGGCGCTGGGGCAAGGAGGGACGGAAACGAAAGGGCTACCACATCATCCAGTCCTTCGCTCCCGGCGAGGTGACGCCGGACCAGGCCCATGCCGTGGGCGTCGAGTTTGCCCGGCGCCTGCTGGGAGACCGCTATGAAGCCGTCGTTTCCACCCACTTGAACAAAGCGCATTTACATTCGCATATCGTTTTTAATTCCGTCTCCTTTGTGGATGGGGCCATGTACCGGGACCAACTGAAGGACTACTACGGCGGGGACGGCGTGGGCATCCGGGGGACCTCAGACGCCATCTGCCGGGAACACGGGCTGTCCATTATTGAGCCCAGTGAGCCCCTGGGCGGCCCGGTGAGCCGGGCTGAGTGGGAGGCGGCCAGACAGGGCAAGGCCACCGTGCGGGACCTGATCCGTCAGGACGTGGACGAGGCCATCCGGCAAGCCTACACCTACCAGTCCTTCCTCAGCCAACTGCGGCGGATGGGGTATCGGGTAAAAACCGGCCCCAGGGTCAAGCACACCGCTATCCTTCCCCCCGGTGGGAAAGGGTATATCCGTCTGGACAGCCTGAAAGACGGCTATACCGAGGCGGATATACAGGCCCGGCTTGCGGCCGTCCGCTCCGGCGAGGCCCCGCCGGACACTCCCCCCACTACTCTTTTCTGTCTGCTGGAGACGGGCCGCCGGTATCGGGTGCGGGGTGGGATGCCCCGCCGCCCAAGGAAACTCACGGGCTTTCAAGCCCTCTGCTTCCAATACCTCTGCCTGCTGGGGGCATACCCGAAACGCCGTCCGGGAAACCGGGCGGCGTTTTCCATGCGGGAGGAGCTGCTGAAACTGGACCGCTATCAGGAGCAATTCCATTATCTCCGTAAAAACCGCATTGAGACAGCGGCCCAGCTCTCCATGCAGTATGATGCGATACAGGCGGAGATGGACGCCCTCACAGAACGGCGCGGGCAGTTATACCGGCAGAAACGGCGGGGAGACGGAGGCGGGGAAATCCAGACGGAGATCGAACAAATCACCACACACCTGCGGGCGCTGCGCCGGGACTTGAAGCTATGCGCCCGCATCGAGGGCGACATCCCCAAGGTCCGGGCGGCGGTGGAAGCCCAGCGCCCAGACCATGCAAGGAGGCGTCCTTATGAAAAAACTGCTCCACGCGGACCTGACCGCCATTCTGGGATTGATACCGCTCTATCAGCCCATCGAGGCAGGGAGCATTGAATTGGATCTGCTCAAACTGCAACAGGGCGGCGCGGCGGACTATCTGTTTCTGGCCCGGCGTGGGAGGTCCTGGATGTTTGACCCGCCCCGTGTCTATGAGCCGGGCAGTTATGAAAATCTGTGCTGGCTGGCCTTTCAGGACCGGGCTGGGTGGCCGGTGCTCGCCCTGTTCCTCCATGTGGAGAAGTTTGTGGGCGGACGGCCCTGGGGGAGCGTGACCCTGCTGAACTACCGGGAGGCGGCCCGCGACGCGGAGACGTTTTCCGCCCTGACCGGGCCCCAGCGGGAGCGGCACTTGAAGCTGCTGAGAAAGCGGTATCTCCAAAAAGTTCAGTATTGTTCCATTCTGGAGGTCATTCAATATTTGAAAACCGGGAGGTGAAGAAGATGGATAACAGCGGTGAAGTGGCCGACCTGATGGTAAAGGAGAGCATCCAGCTCACCGAGGCTGCTGTTAAAATGCTGGCGGCTGGGAGCAAAAACCTGGCCGCCTTTCTGCTGGCCCTGTCCCAAAACAACAAAAAACTCTACGGCAAGGCCAACATGGCCCGGCTGCTTCAAACGGGCCGGGAACTCAAGACATTTCACATCAAAGAGAGCGACCTGGAGGACTTCCGGGCCTACGCCAAGAAAAATGTGCTGTTCTCCGTGATTAAAGACACCCGTTCCACCAGCGGGATCGTGGACCTTGTGACTAATGTGGACTATGTGCCGCTGGTCAACCACTACCTAGCACAGAGGGGCTACCCAGCTCCCGCCCAGGAGCAGGAGGAAGAAGCACCAAAAAAAGCCGCCCCCCGCGCTCGGCCAGAGCACTCCTCACCACAGCGCGGGAGTGGCTCGACAGCCAGGCAGACGAGGAGTACGGATACGAGGACGACGGAGACTACTGAGAAACCATCCGTCAAGTCCCGCCTGGAGGCCCTGCGGGCGGCGTCGGAAGGGATGCGGGAGCCCGGCAGGGCCCCGCAGGCCAAGGGAAAAACCATACCAAAATCAAGATGAATATGTTTTAGGAGGAACATCATCATGGCAAATCTGGAAGCGATCATCGCGGAAAAGTCCCAGCAGGACAACCAATGGAGGGCGGAAATGCAGGCGGACCGGGAGAACACCATCGCCATGCAAGACGCCGGAGTGGAGGAGATCACCAGCAACCCGGAATTGTATGTGAAGTACCTGGATATGCAGGGGGATAACCCCACATACAGTGTGGGCAATATCGCCCTGGTCATGTTCCAGGACCCGGAGGCCACCGTATTCGGTACGGCGGAACGGTGGAAAACCCTGAATCGGGGCGTGATAGACCAGGAGCGAAGCAAGGGAGTCAAGATTTTTGCCCGGAATACCCTGGGCCGGGGGTATCGCCTCACGGACGCCTATGACATCCGCCAGACCCAGGGGCGTGACCTGAAAAAGGTCCAGTTGAAGGATGACAGCAAGGAAATGAGCATCGCCCTGCGCGCCATCCTCAACTACTCCGTTGTTCCCGTGGCCACCGACCACGACCTGCCCGTGGCCGCCTACTATGACAGCAAAAATATGGAGCTGGCCGTCAATCCCGCTTTCTCAGACAGTGAGGCGTTTGCGGCCATCGCCGCTGAGGTGGCCCACTCCCGCATCCACGCCAAGGGTGCCAACCCAAACTATGACCATGAGGAGGTGGACCTGGACGCCCAGAGCATTTCCTACATCCTGTGCCGCCAGTTTGGCATCAAACGGGACACGCCGGACCTGTCCCGCCTGGAGGAGCTGTACGAGGGCTGGGACCCCCAGCAGCGGCGGAGCGCCCTGGACCAAATCCAGGGGATGAGCAAGCAGTTCGGCGGCTCCATTGAACGGAACATCACCCCCCAGCAGAGAAGCCGCATCCCGCCCCAGCGCCAAAGCCGGTAAGGCCGCAGACCGGGGGCGTCTCCCCGTGGGGGAGACTAATCCGCCCGCCGTCCCCCGTCAAGGCCGGGCGATTGCCCCGGCAATCGCCCGCGAGCCGCCCAGTCTGCGGACTGGGCGGGCCTTGACCGGGGCCGTCCGCCGGATTATGCGGTCTCCAAGGGGAGGACGCCCCAAAAGCCGCCTGACGGCGGCTTTTGCCAGTGTGGGGAACGGGTGCGTCTGTCGCCGCCTCTCCGCAGGCGGGGCGCGCCGTTCAAAAGTCCCCTCAATTTGAGGGGACTTTTGGCCCCCAGGTTTCCCGTTGCCTGTTTCCGCTCCCCATGATATAATATTTTTGAACTTTCTCTCAAAGGCAGGTGACTGTATGAGCGGCAACGCTTTATTAGACCGTATCGACGCATACGCCCAGGCGATCCGGGAGCGCCGCCCCCTTACCTCGGACGAGGTGAAGGAACTGGATGCCTACTTCCGCATCGGCATGACCTATACCTCCAACGCCCTGGAGGGCAATTCCCTCACCCTCTCTGAGACCAAGGTGCTCCTGGAGGACGGCATCACCGTGGGCGGCAAGCCCATCCGGGACTGCTACGAGGCCACCGGCCACGCCAGGGCCTATGACTATATGCTGGAGACCGCCAGGGGCGGACCCCTGCAATTCCGGGAGGAGGATATACTCCGTCTGCACGCCCTGTTCTACGGCGGCGTTGACCCGGAGCACGCCGGACGCTACCGGGAGGGCCAGGTGTTCATCACCGGCACGGAATATGTCCCGCCCACGGCGGAGGAGGTGCCGGGCCTTATGGCCGGGCTGGTGGAGGATCTGAACAAACGGAGGGACGCCATGCACCCGGTCCTGCTGGCCGCCTACGCCCACCGGAGGCTGGTAGACATTCACCCCTTCCGGGACGGCAACGGGCGCACCGCCCGGCTCCTGATGAATCTGGTCCTGGTAAACAGGGGCTACTGTGTGGTCTCCATCCCGCCCATCCTGCGCCATGACTACATTACCGCGCTCCAGCAGGCCCAGCGGGCCCAAGGCCCCAGCGACGCCGCCTTTATCAAACTCATTTGTGAGTGTGAACTGGAGGCCCAAAAGGATTACTGCCGGATGTTCCGCATCAAACTCCCGGAGCGGAAGAAAGACGCCCCGGAGCGATAACCCGTAAGTCCCCTCAAATTGAGGGGACTTTTTCCTTTGCCCGGAAACTCCCATCAATTTGAGGGAAGTTTTCGGGCCATTTTTTGATTGAAGGAGTTGACCCACATGAAGAAACGCACCGCGCCCCTGTTTCTGGCGGTGCTGACCGCCTGCACCCTGGCCTGTCCGGCGCTGGCCGCCGAGGCGCCCTCTCCCGAAACTACACCCTCCGTACTTTACCCAGTAGAGGTTTTGGAGTACACGGAGGGAGACCGGGCCGAGCCCAGGATCAGCAAGACCTACGAACTCTCTCCCATGGATGACCCGGCCCTCATCCCCACCGGGGACTTTGAGCGGTCCGGCTGTCTCTATACCCTGCTGGATATTGTCAAGGAGGACCAGACGGAGACGGACAGCAAGTATTACACCGAGACCGTGACCCTGGACAGCAAGAGCAAGGACATGGGGGAGATCATGCCCCTGCTGGCCGCCACCTGTGAGGCTGTCACGGAGGACGGCTATACCGGCCTCCTCACCCTGGACACCGCCAGTATCCAGGTGGAGGCGTCCGGCTATGCCACGTCCACCCGGAACGTCTCCGCCACCCGCAGTTATCCCAATCTCTCCGAGGCGGATGTGTCCCTGGTGCCCAAGTCTATTGAGGACAGCGGGCGCACCCTCACCCTGGCGGATGTTCAATGGCAGGAGGCCGGGGGCTTCTACAACGCCGCCGCCACCTATACCGGCACCGCTTCCAGCAAATACGCCACCGGCTACACCGTCACGGCGGACTACGCCGGAGAAGTGACCAAGACTACCAGCGGGACCGTGCTCTATACCGCCGTTTTCGGCCTGGCAGAGGAGCAGGAGGCCGTAACCGCTATCCCACAGCCTGCCGCGGAGGGCGGCGGCTTTGACTGGCGCTGGCTGCTGGTCCTGCCCGCCGGGGCGGGCGTTGTCGGCCTGGTATTCCTGGGCCGCTTCCTGCTTCAAAAGTACAAATCCAAGAAAGAGTGGAAGGAGTACAACAAATGAGGCTGAAAACCCTTTGTCTGGCTGCCCTCGTACTGGCGGTCGTCTGCGTCACCCCGGCCAGCGCCCTGGAATACACCATGGACGCCCCGGACGATTACCTGTTTGCCCGGCCCACCAGCGATACCACCATCTATGAGCATGAGGACCCCAACGTGGACCGGAGCAAAAATACAGCCCTGATCCCGCCCGGCTTCGGCACACCCACCAGTTACCTCCCCGGCTCCGGCACACCCACCAGTTACCTCCCCGGCTCCGGCACAGCCCTGACCCCTAATCTGGTCCCCGGAGCCCTGGACGGCGGCGGTTTGGTCTCCCAAGTGGGGAGTGTCACATACCCTGCCGTTGATACGGGCTCCGGCTGGACCGGGACTACCGCCACAGGCTGGACGGATGTGACCAGCGATCTCTATTACTCCGGCGGGCACCTGGGCACCCTCAAAATTCCCGCCATCGGTTTGAGCGTCAAGGTTTACGAGGGCACGGACAGCAAGACCTTAGCCAAGGGCGCGGGCCACTTCGAGGACACCAGCCTGTGGGATGGCAACTGCTGTATCGCCGGGCACAACCGGGGCGTCCGGGATGACTTTGGAGACCTGCACACTCTGGAGCCAGGTGATACCATTACCTGGACTACCAAGCTCGGCACCCGTACCTATGAGGTGGTCAGCGTCCAGAAGGTAAAGGAGACGGACACCAGAGGCACCGCCGCCACCACGGATAACCGCCTGACCTTGTTTACCTGCGTCCGGGACCAACGGGCCTACCGTTGGCAGGTCCAGGCCGTGAAATTTGAGGCGTCAAAACTTCCCTCAATTTGAGGGGACTTTTGACGCCCATTTTTTTGTGCCCGAAAATCCCCAATTTTAATATTTAGATCAGTTTCTCAATTATCGGAAGGAGACGGTGATTTTTATTCATGGCCTCCTTCTGACCATTTTAAAGGAGGCATCCATGAAAAAACTGATATCCCTGTTCCTGGCTTTAGTAACCATACTCGGTATCCTGCCCACGGCGGCCTTCGCGGCCAGCTCTGAGGAGGAGGCTCTGGGCGAGGTCGATATCTACAACGGTGACTATGAGCTGGGCTACCTCTCCATCAACGGCGCGGTCAGAAAACAAAAATACACCTACTTTTTGTACGAATCCAATGATGGAACTCAAAAGGAATCTCCTGCGTACTGCGTCAACCCGAACCAGTACGGCGTACCCCAGACCGTAGGGCCCGGCGAGAGCATCAAATATCTAGCCGAGGAAAAGGCCAGCGACCCCAAGGTGGTGGGCATCATCTCCAACGGCTACCCCCATCGGAGCCTGGGAGAGCTGGAGCTGGACAATAAGTACCAGGCGTATTATGCCACCAAAATGGCATTGTGGTGCTACCTGATGCCGGATTGGAATATCGCTGACCTCAAAGTTGCGCCGGGGCTCACCGGCTCCGAGCTGGACATCGGCAACCGCATCCTGGCCGCCGCCAAGGACATCTACAAGCGGGGCACTACCTACAACTATATGCTCTCTCCCCGGATGACCGTCACAGCGGACAAATCCACGGCCTACCCCGTGACCATCGGGGGCGAGGAATACAAGCAGCAGGTGTTCACCGTCTGGAGCGAGACGTGGCTATATGATTACGACGTGTCCGTGGCCTTTTCCAATCCCGATGAGGTGCCGGAGGGCACGAAAATCGTGGACATGGAAAATAACGAGATTACCGCTGTGACCACTGAGGGCACCAGCGACGGCTATGCCGGGCAGTTCAAGGTGCTGTACCCCGCTGAAAGCGTGGCGGGCCAGAGCGGAAACGTCCAACTCTCCCTCTCCGCATCTGTGGCCCAGTACGCGGCTATGTACGCCGTGTGCCAGGAGAAGGACCAGTACGGCAATTTGCAGAATTACATCTGCGACCTGGACAACAATGCGCGGTTAGACCTGGCCGCCATCAGCAGCTACTCCGACAGCGGAGAACCCGCACCGGATGAGACGGCCCTGAAGATCGTGAAGCTGGAGGAAGGGACCGAGATTCCTCTGGAAGGGGCTGTGTTCTCTGTGTATGACCCGGAGGGCCGCAAGGTGGGCTCTTACTCCACCGGGCCGGAGGGGACGGTCCTGATCCCTCTGACTCTGGAGGGCCACTATACCGTGACGGAGGATATCCCGCCCCGGTATCACCTGCTCCCAGAGGAGACCACCCAGCACGCCGATGTGGAGTATAACAAGGTTGCCACTGTGACCTTTACCAACGCCCCCTATGGCTCCATCCGCGTCCAGAAAATGAGCGACACCGGCGATGCCCTCTCCGGCGTCACCATCCAAATCAAGCACATTGAGACCGGGGAAACCCGGACCGGGCAGACCCGCAACGGCGTGGTGGTGTTCGATGAACTGGCCCCCGGCGGCTGGGAGGTCCGGGAGGCGGCCGGTATCGAGGGCTGGATCGCGGACACGGACACGGTGCAGACGGTGGCCGTGGTGGCCGGAGAGGAATCCAGCGCCACCATAGTCAACAAGGAGCTGCCTGGACTGCGGATCACGAAATATGAGCGGGGCACTATGACCCTTATGCCCAATGTCTCCTTTGAGATTTTCCGGGACGCCGAGAGCCTGGGTATCTTCCAGACGGACGAGTTCGGCCAAATCCTGCTGACAGACTGCGAGCCCGGCACCTACCGGGCCGAGGAACGGGACACAGGCGGGGACGGCCATGTGCTGGACACCACTCCCCAAGAGGTGGAGCTGAAGGCCGGGGACGGCATCAAGGAGCTGATCTTTTTCAATGACCGTCTGCCCGGAATCCATTTAATCAAGGTGGACAGTTCGGACCTCTCCCAGCCCATCGCTAACGCCCGCTTTCGTTTTGAGGCGGTGGACGGCAGCTTCGGCCCGGTGGAATACACCACCCTGGAGGACGGAACCATCGACCTGAGCAAGCTCCCCGCCGATACCGCCTACATCGTGACGGAACTGGAGTGTCCCGGCTATGTGGTGGACGACGCCCAGCGCATCATCCACCTGGACGGCGGCGAACAGGCGCAGTTCGTGTTCACCAACAGCAAGTTACCCTCCCTGTATCTGTATAAGGAGAGCGCGGACGGCTCCCCTTTGGCGGGCGTGACCTACCGGCTTTCTAAAATCGAGGACGGCTCCCGGTATCTGGACCGCACCACTTCCAGCACAGGTGAAATCTGCTGGGAGGGCCTGGAGCCTGGCGTCTACTCCCTGCAAGAGGTGTCCACAGGATCAGACCACATCCTGGACCCCACGGAGTACCATGTGGAGCTGTTTCCCGGCAAAGACAGCACGATTTGTCTGCAAAATGACAAGCGGCCCAATTTGACGGTGGTGAAACGGGACGCCGACACCGGGGCTCCTATCGAGGGGACTGTGTTTCTTGTGAAAGGCGCGGACGGCCATAGTGTAGCGGAAGTGACCACCGGGCCGGACGGCTCCGCCACCGTCTCCAACCTCCTGCCCGCGGTCTATGAGGTGATTGAGAAGTCGGTCCCGTCTCCTTACCTCCCAGACGCCCCCAGCCAGCTTGTTACCCTCTATCCCAACCGGGACAGGACGGTGCATTTTGAAAACCACAAGCGGCCCACCGTCACCGTACAGAAGGAAAATTCTATCACCCATGACCCGATCCAGTATGCCGAGTTCCATATTACCTGGGCCAGCAACAAGACGGACACCGGGGAGCTGCGGGACCTGGGGACCTTCCAGACGGACGAGGCGGGCCAGATCATCCTGGAGGGCATCGAGGACGGCTGGCTGAAAATCGAGGAGACCAAGCCCGCCCCCGGATTCCAGGCCCCGGAGGACCCGGTTACGGAGGTCTATGTCAAGGGCGGCGAGAACAAGACTGTCACTATCTCCAACACGCCCCTGTCGGCCCTGGTGGTCTACAAACGGGACAGCGTGACCGGGGCCGGAATTTCCGGCTGTCTGTTCCAACTGCGCTATTTGGGCGGCGAGACCAGCGGTGTTGACGGCACGGTGGTGGGCACCTATGTGACCTCCGCCAACGGCTCCTTCACCGTTACCGGACTCAAAAAGGGATATTACATCTGCGAGGAGCTGGAGAGCGACAGCGGCCATGTCATTGACAGCGCGCCCCGGTCTTTCTATGTCTCCGGCGAGGACCAGGACATTGTGACCCTCTATTTCTCCAACGCCCCCAAGGGGAGCGTTTTGGTCAAGAAGGTGTCCAGCTCCGACAACAGCCCCTTGAGTGATGTGGAGTTTTTCGTGACCACTTCGGACGGCGCTGTGGTGGGCGATGCCAACGGCAAGTTTGTGACGGACAGTTCGGGCTCCTTCCTGGTGGAAGGTGTGGAGCCTGGCACCACGCTAGTCATTAAGGAAACCAGGGCAAAGCCCGGCTACCTGCTGGACGATACGCCTCAGACGGTCCAGGTCAAGGAGGGCCAGACCGTCACTGTGGAGTTCCGCAATCAACCCCTGGGGAATTTGGTGATTGAGAAGTGGGGACGGAACGGCTCCGAGACGGTCCCCCTGGAGGGCGTCAAGTTCGAGGTCAAATACGCCAACGGCCAGTATGTGGACGCCGCTGGCGGCACCCTGTCCAGCAACGGCCTTTACTACACCGACTCCACGGGAAAAATCATCCTGTCCGGGATCACCGGCACAGTGGTAGTGACTGAATTGGAGAGTGTGGAGGGCTATACCATCGACCCGGACAGCCAGAGCCAGACCGTTACCATCAACCCCAACGACACGCAGACCCTTCGTTTTTACAACAACGCCGTGGGCGGCGTGGAGCTCATAAAGGTCTCCGAGGCGGACAAAACAGAGCGCATCCCCAACACCACTTTTGAAATCCGCCGGGGATCGGACGACGCCCTGGTGGACACCGTGACCACCGGGCGGGACGGCCGGGCTTACCTCCCCCTGGAGGATGGCAGTTACTATGCCGTGGAAACCGAGAGCGCCGAGGGCTTCAAACTGGACCCGGCCCCCATTTACTTTACCGTAAAAGATGGGCAGACCACCCGCAAGACCGTGACCAATGCGCCCCTCTCCGGCATCCTGCTCCATAAAATTTCCACCGCAGACGGCGAGGGCATCCCCAGCGTGTCCTTCATCCTCTACGACAGCGGCCACAACCCCATTGACCAGCAGACCACGGATGACCGGGGCTATGCCTGGTTCGAGGACCTGACGGAGAGTGGCCGCTACTATCTCCGCGAATTAGAGAATGAGGGCTATATCCCGGACACCCAACTCCGCACCGTCTATGTCAAGGCGGGCGAGGTAACGGAGGTTGAATGGGAGAATACCCCCATCACAGGCCAAATCCAGATCGTCAAGAAGTCCGCCGACTACAACCCCACCACCGGCCTGCCCGCCGGGACGCTGTTGGAGGGGGCCGTGTTTGAGATTACGGACAAGGCTGGGAACGTGGTAGATACCATCCGCTCTGACAGCCGGGGACTGGCGGCTTCCAAGCCCCTGCCCCTCTCCCGATACACCATCCGGGAGGTCAAGGCCCCGGCGAATTACGGTGTCAATGAGCAGATATTGACCGCCTACCTGGAGCATGAGGGCCAGATCGTGCGGTTTGAAGTGACGAACAAGAGCCTGTCCACCGGCGTGTCTATCTCCAAGACCGGCCCGAAAGAGGTGGTCAGCGGCCAGCCGGTCCGCTACACCTTCTCCGGCATTTCCAACACCTCCAATGTCCGGCTGGACAGCTTCTATTTCCGGGACACCCTGCCCGCCCAAGTACGGCTGGAGCAGGTGGTGACGGGCACCTACAACTTCCCCGGCACCTATAAGATCGTTTACAAGGTCAATGGGATCGGGGACTACCGCGCCCTGGCAGACAACCTTTCTACCTGCCAGACCTACACCCTGGCCGCGTCCCCCGCAGCTTTGGGCCTTGCCGCCAATGAGCGCGTGACGGAGATCATGTTCGTATTCGGCCAGGCCCCCGCAGGCTTCGCTCAGGTGGAGGCCCCGGTCCTCTACTGCACTTCCGTCAATGGCCTGGCCGCGGGCAGTTCTTTTGTGAACGTCGCGGACGTGGGCGGTGTCTATAACGGCCAGTGGGTCCAGGCCGTCAGCCGCTGGGTAACGACCGTGTACGGTAAGCCGGAGCCCCTGCCCCGCACCGGATATTAAACATCAAGCCCGGAGCGTCAAAACTTCCCTCAATTTGAGGGGAGTTTTGGCGCCCCCTTTGGAAGGAGGAACGTATGCCAGACTATCAGGCCGTTTTAAGCGGCCATGAGATCAGCAAGAAGATCGCTGACCTGCTGGAGGACATTGACCCCATCCAGTACAACGGCAGCAACCGGGCCCGCCGTGTACGGAATGTAAACGACTATATCCAGGGCCGGAACGATATGCCGCTGGAACCCCTGCTGGATTGGGCGGCAAAAGCGGATGGAGGGGCCTATGCCGGGAAAGTGGCGGTGCTCCGCCAGTCTATCCGGGACTTTCAAGCGCAAAAGGCCCTGTTGACCGTCCCCTATACCAGGACCAGCCATAAGCAATTCGAGTACAAGACCATAGAACTGGAGATGGACCGGCCCCTGAAGGTTATTGACCAACAGATCTATGACCGGGCAGCAAAATCAGGTTTTCCGCATAATTTTTTCCAGGAAAGCTATTTTGACCATGTGACGCTCTATTGTATGCCGGACAATGCCAACTGTAACTTTTCTCATTTCTCCGACTGCTCTTTTCATGTATGCCGCCTGTATGGGGTGAAATTTTGGGATACGAGGTTATATGGCTGTGAGTTCCACTCCTGCCGGATCGAATTTACTTTATTCCCGGATTCCACACTGGCAAACACGCATTTCCGGGACTGCTCCATCCATTCCGCGGCCTTTCTCCGCAGTCGTATGACCCGCTGCAACACGGTTGACTGTTCCGTGGGGCGGCTGAACTTCAACGGGGCCCGTCTGGATGGCTGTACCTATGGCCGGATCACACGACTGCCTAACAGCCGGATCGAGGGCCTGGAGGATGCTTCTATTACGATGGGAGGGGCGACCCAGGAGGAAGTCCGGTATAACCGTAACGCCATTTTCCACGCCCTGGGGGAGCAAGACCCGGAACATCCCCCGGCCAGCCGGGACCGGCCGCCTGGACCGGAGCGGTGAGGGGGCGGCTCTATGCGTAGAAACAACACCGTAAGCCCTCTCCTGTGGGCGGCGCTCACCCTGCCTGTCCTCTATCTGGCGGCCCTCCTGGCCTCCGGCTATGAGGAGGGTATGACTGTCTTTGACCTGATGGGCCGTTTCAGCGAACTGCTGGAGCGGCCCTTTGCCATCCGCTGGACGCTTCACACCCCCCAATTTATGCTGGGGGCCCTGCTGATCTACGGCTTCTCCGTGGTGCTCTACTGCTCCACCAGGGAGAACAGAAGGCCCGGCGTGGAACACGGCTCCGCCAAGTGGGGCAGTCCCAAGCTGCTCGACCGCAAGTACCGGGACAAGGCACCCTTCCAGAATACCATCCTCACACAAAATGTCCGCATGGGCCTCAATGGAAAGGTACACCGCCGCAACCTCCTGCAAATCGTCATCGGCGGCTCCGGCGCGGGCAAGACAAGGTTTTTCTGCAAGCCCAATCTCATGCAGGCGAATTGCAGTTTTCTGGTCACGGACCCCAAGGGAGAGACAATGCGGGCCGTGGCCCCGCTGCTCATCGAAAAGGGCTATGTTATCAAGGTGTTTGACCTCATTGACACCGACCGCTCCGACGCCTTCAACCCGTTCCCATATCTGAAGGACGACAAGGACGCCATGAAACTGGTGAACAATCTGATTAAGAACACCACGCCGAAAAATTCCACCAACAACGACCCGTTTTGGGAGAGTGCGACTCGTTCGCTGGCGGTAAAAAGTCAGCGGACAAACAACAAAATACCGTTGTTTGGATAACTGGTAATTTGACAGGTGGAATGACGGGGTAACGCCCTGAAACGCCTGCCCTCGGTGGGCGTGCATCGGCTGCAAAGCCTGTGTACGAAGCCCCACGACAACGGCTGAGAGCAACCGTAGCCGCCGCCAGCGGTGGCCGAAAGCAGTCTGGAGGCAGACTGTGTTGCCTATAGGCCAAGGGTCTATAAAATACCCATGGTTAGAATGTTCGCCGTAGCGGGCGGACTGACGAATCCGCGAATGTACGGGTCTATAAGAAGACCATATAGAAATGTATGGGTGCGTTCAAGCGCAGCCGGTGTGGTTTAGTAAAAATTTTTCCTATGAACGACCATGATGTGTTACAGGCACATCCCAGCCGGCAGGCTCATAGCGGAAACCTAAAGGTATCAATGCACAGATAGAATTACCGGAACGAGGAAAGGCAGCGGCTTTCGCAAGAAAGAACCCGGCGAAGAACAATAAGCGGGTAAACCGCTGCTGAAAAGTAGTGATCGAACCGGAGAAGTCCCTGTAATGGGGATGGAGGAATGGTCACAAGTCGAATTGTGGAAACAGGCATCATTCAATCCAATCATAAGGATTCGAGTAAGACCAAAAGGGTCACTGTTCCAAACCGGGAGGTGATGCCTTATGCCAAAAGAAAGGAAAAAAGTCCTGTGTATGGACGCCCAGCGGCACGCCGAGTATTACGGGATGCAGCGGACATTTGACGAACTGTACGCCAAAAGCAAAGCCGGAGAAACTTTCACCGGCCTGATGGAACTGGTATTAAGCCCGGACAACATCATGCTGGCCTATAGAAATATCAAGACCAACACAGGCAGCTACACAGCAGGAACAGACAAGCAGAATATCGGTGACATTGGACGGCTTCCACCGGCTGAGGTCATCGGTAAGGTCAGAAAAATCGTCACAGGCAGCGAACACGGCTATCGTCCCAAACCTGTGCGCCGGAAAGACATTCCAAAGCCAAACGGCAAAACCAGGCCGCTGGGTATCCCCTGCATCTGGGACAGATTGGTGCAGCAATGCATCAAACAAATCCTGAAGCCCATCTGCGAGGCAAGGTTCAGCAACAACAGTTATGGGTTCCGCCCGAATCGGTCAGTGGAACACGCAATTTCCCGTACTTACTCCCTGCTGCAACGGGCGCACTTACACTATGTTTTGGAGTTTGACATCAAAGGATTCTTTGACAATGTGAACCACAGCAAGCTCATCAAGCAGCTCTGGACGCTGGGCATCCAGGACAAGCAGCTTCTGTTTGTTATCAAGCGCATCCTGAAAGCGCCTATCCGTATGCCGGACGGCAGCACCGTTTACCCGACAAAGGGAACGCCCCAGGGTGGAATTATTTCCCCGCTGTTGGCCAATGTGGTGCTCAATGAGCTGGATCACTGGATCGACAGCCAATGGTTGGAACACCCTGTAGCGACCCACTATGGTAAATGGCGCACCATCCGTGCCTCGGAGGTCTTTGACAAGAGCTACGGCTACCAGAAAATGCGGAAAAGCAATCTCAAAGAAATGTTCATTGTGCGCTATGCGGATGACTTCCGTATCTTCTGCCGGAACCGTGAGGACGCGGAGAAGACCATGGAGGCCGTCACAAGGTGGATTACCGAACGGTTGAAGCTGGAGGTCTCCCCCGAGAAAACACGCATTGTCAATGTCCGAAAGCGATACTCCGAGTTTCTCGGCTTCAAAATCATGGTGTACCGCAAGGGTGGAAAGTATGTCGTGAAGTCCCATATCTGTGACAAAAAGCTACAGTTGGAAGAAAGCAAGCTCGTGGAGCAGGCAAAGCGCATTGCAAAACCAGCCCAAGGGCGGATGCAGCCGGACGAAATCGGCCTGTTTGACGAAATGGTGCTGGGTATCCAGAACTACTACAGGGTTGCTACCTGTATCAGCCTGGACTGCCGGAGAATCCACCGCAGAGTCATGACAGTGCTGACCAACCGTTTGAACACGGAAACCGGCTGTCAGCTCGTCCGGGAAGGCGGTGCTATGACGGACAGCGAAAAGGAGCGTTTCGGCGCTTCTCAAATGGTGCGGTATGTGTCCGGTATCAACCGGCCAATCTACCCCATTGCGTTCATCAAGTATAAAACCGCAATCGGAATCAGCGCCGCCGTCTGCTGTTTCTCTCCGGCGGGACGGAAAAAGATACACGATAATCTGGAAATGGATACGACCTTGTTTGCGTATCTGCGGGAACATCTGCCGGAAGGCCACAGCATGGAATACGCCGATTGCAGGCTCTCCCTGCTGGCTGCCCAGAAGGGCAAGTGCGCCGTCAGCGGCGAATGGTTCTTGCAGCCGGACCGCATCGTGTGTCACATGAAAGTTCCTAAGGAGCAGGGCGGCCAGGAGCGATACAGCAATCTGGTGCTGCTCCACAGGCGGTATCTGCCATTGCTGACCGACCAGGACACCGCCGCTCTCAAGAGCATCTGCAAACAACTGGCTGTAACAAGAAAACAACTGACCAAAATCAACAGCCTGCGTAACTCCGCAAAATTAGCGGCAATCTGAACAACTTTCTATTGGTGATTGATTAAATGCCTGATAACACAATCGATGGAACGCCGGATGCGGTGAAAGTCGCATGTCCGGTGTGGAGTGGGGGAAAATCCGGCGATGACTTCAAAGGATTACCTATCACTATAATCCGAGATCGCCCTGGACACCGCCCTCATCCTGTATCTGCTCCATGAGGCCCCGCCGGAGGAGCAAAATCTGGAGATGGTCATGTATATGATCGAGAACGGCGGGGCCAGAGAGGATGACGATGATTTTCAATCCCCCCTGGATATGCTCTTTGAAGCGTTGGAGGAAGAAGAACCGGATCATGTGGCTGTGCGGGAGTATAAGATTTTCAAGCAGGCCGCCGGAAAAACAGCCAAGAGCATTTTATTGAGCGCCGCCGTCCGGCTTTCCGCTTTCATCCTGCCTCAGATCACCCGCATCACTTCGCGGGACGATATGGAGCTGGGCCTCATGGGGGAGCGCAAGCAGGCCGTGTTCGCCATCATCCCCGACAACGACGGCACGTTTAATTACCTGGTGGGGATGCTCTACACCTGCGCCTTTCAGGCCCTCTACTACCAGGCCGACAAGGTACACCAGGGAGCCCTGCCCGTCCCGGTCCGCCTGATGATGGACGAGTTCTGCAACGTCTCCCTGCCGGACGACTTTGGCAAGCTCCAAGCCACCATGCGCTCCCGCAACATCATGTCCACCATTGTACTCCAAAACATTTCCGCCCTCAAGGCCCTGTTCAAGGATGACTGGGAGGGGCTTTTGGGCAACGCCGATACGCTGGTGTATCTGGGCGGAAATGAGCCGTCCACCCACAAGTATATCTCCGAGCTGCTGGGCAAGGAGACCCTGGACACCCGCAACCGCAGCGTGTCCCGCGGCTCCCACGGCTCCAGTTCCGTCAGCTACCAGCAGACGGGCCGGGAGTTGATGACTCCCGACGAGGTGCGGACCTTGGACAACGACTACGCCCTGCTGTTCATCCGGGGGGAACACCCTGTGATGGACAAGAAGTATGACATTCTCAAACACCCCTATATCAAACTGACGGAGGACGGCGGGGCCGCGCCCTACGTTCACCACCCCGGACTGACTTACGCCCAGGCCGACCTGTCCGTGCCTTTTGAGAGTTTGGATTACATTGAAATTCTGGAATAAGAGAGGTTGATTTTTATGTTGAACAAGAAACACCCCCAGCCGAATACCCTTTCTCAGCGGCGGACCGGAAGGGCCCGCCGTCTCTATTTCTCCAGCGTCCTCGTGTTGGCCCTGTGCGCCGCCCTGGCCTGCCCGGCCTTGGCCGCCGACACCGACCCCCTTACCATTGTCAACAATCTCAGCGACTTTATTTTTTCGTGCATTAAGGCCATCGGCGTGATCGTGCTGGGCTGGGGCATCGTCCAACTGGGTATGTCCATCCAGTCTCACGACGCCTCCCAGCGCACCCAGGGCATCCTCTGCGTATTCGGCGGTTTGCTTATCGCTTTTTCCAAGGAGATTTTGTCCGCTATCGGCGTGGTATAACGGCGGGCGGCGGATCAAAAGTCCCCTCAAATTGAGGGGACTTTTTTGAATTGACAGCAGGGTAATAATTACGGTATAATTCAGTAAGAATAATAACCGAACGGAGGCGTGCAAGCATGGTGATTAAATCCGCTACCGCTTTGCGGAATGACTATGACGGAATGGTAAAGTTGTCCCAGGAGCGCCAGGAGCCGATTTTCCTGACACGGAATGGGGACGGTGAAATGGTGTTTCTTCCGATTGAATTGTGGGAGAAGCGGGAGGCGGAACTGAATCTGCTGGCCGAAATGCTGCGCCGGGAGCAGAATCTGGTTGCCGGTACGAAAACCTGTTCCATGGAAGAAGTGGAGGCCCTGACGGAGGAAGTGCTGGGTGAAGGTTGAATGGCTGTATGAGGCGCGGAATGAATATCGGGATATTCTCCAGTTCTACCGCGGCCAGGTGGGGACAAAATACGCCCGCGCATTTGCGGACAAGATTTTGAAGGCAGCGCGGCAGTTGTCAAGTTTCCCGGAATCAGGCGTCCTGAAACGTGAAACGCTGATGGGCAAATACGGGTTTCGCGCCCTGTTTATCGACCAGTATGTGCTTGTTTACAAAATACAGGGCGAGACCGTATATATCTACCATCTGAAAGACGCGAGAAAAGATTATATCTATCAAATATTTGGGCTTCAGCCCTGACGCATATAAAAACTGCTTGAAACGCATATTCCAGCCGAAATTACGGCGGAATATGCGTTTTCTTTTTTGCGAGGTGATTGATTTGAGCGATAACTGGGTGGTACAGGCTATGCAATCCGCCTTTGAGATTTGGAACGACAAACTGACCGAGATATGGTCCCTGATTACCACCACACCCCAGGATTTCCGGGGCGGCGATATATGGAACGCCATTGTCGGCATCAATGAGGGGCTGAAGGCCGTGGGCTACGGCCTGCTGGTGCTGTTTTTCGCCATGGGGATCTTCCAGTCCGCGGCCAGTTTCCGGGACTTGCAAAGGCCGGAATACGCCCTGCGCCATTTCATCCGCTTTATTGCCGCCAAGGTGGCGGTGAGCTCCGCCATGGAGATCATGACCGTGGTTTTTTCCATCTGCGGCGGCATTGTCCAGTCTGTGATGAGCGGCATGGGCGGCATGGTTGCCGCCGGTGTGACGATACCCCAGGAGATGGTGGACGCCATTGAAAGCGTCGGCTTTTTAGCCAGCATCCCGCTCTGGCTGGTAGCCATGCTGGGCAACCTGTTTATCACGGTGATGTCCTTCATCCTCATTATGACGGTCTATGGCCGCTTTTTCCGCCTCTACATTTTTACTGCCCTGGCCCCGATCCCTCTGGCGGCCTTCGCCGGGGAGGGGACCAGTTTCGCGGGGAAGCAGTTCATCAAGTCCTATATCGGCGTGTGCATGGAGGGGGCCGTGATCGTCCTGGCCTGCCTCATTTTCTCCGCCTTCATGTCCAGCGGCTCCCCGGTCCTGGACACCAGCTTGACCTCTGTGGTCATGGCCTGGCAGTACATCGCGGAGACTATTTTCAATATGCTGGTGCTGGTTGGCCTGGTAAAGGGCGCCGAGCGCATTGTAAAGGAATTGGCCGGCCTATAAAAAAGTCCCCTCAAATTGAGGGGACTTTCGGCAGAAGCCAGGGGGACGGGCCTGCGGCCCATCCCCCTGTTGCTTTACTGCCTGATTTTGATTTGCGGTGTGCCGTTCTTGACCTCAAAACTGATCTGGTCATTCCGATACCCCATGGCCTCCGCCGCCCGGCTCTGCTCCACGATCTCCCGCATGATCCGCTGCTCCTCCATGTGCGCAGTCAGCCTGGGGCCGACCCAGCGGAAGATCGTCACCAGCACCAGACCGGCCAGGACGGTCCAGTACAGCGCCTTCTGCTCCGCCACCCATTCGGGGAAGATCAGGTTCGCGCAGGCGGCGTAGACCAGCACGGGCGCCAGTTTCAGTTTTACCAGGATGCGGAATACCAGCAGGATCAGGAACACGGCCAGGACGAAAAAGAACATTTGCTGTGCCAGCGTCAGATTCCGAAACATAAAAAATCCTCCTCTATTTGTTTTGAAATATATGGTTTTCTCTGCAAATATTATCTCATATTTCAAAAAACGTGTCAAAAAATCCATTTTCGAAGTGATAGCAATATGGAGATCAAAATTCCAAAGGAAGTCCACCAGCACCGGGAGACGATCTTTTTCGGCCTGTCCACCCGGCAATTTCTCTGTTCCGCCCTGGCCGTGGGCGCGGCGGTTGGGGTTTACCTCATGTTCAAAGGCGTTGTGGGCCAGGAGGCCGCCAGTTGGCTGTGCATCCTGGCAGCCGCCCCCATCGCTGTGACCGGCTTTTTCCGCTACAACGGCCTGACCTTTGAGCGGTTTGTCTGGGCATTTCTCAAGTCCCAGGTCCTGTGCGCTGGGCCCCGTGTATACCGGGCGGAGAATATCTACCTCCAGGCCATGCCGGAGCAGAGAAAGATATGGGGAACAGGAAAGAAGCCCTGAGCGCCGGGAACGGCTGAAAGTCCCCTCAATTTGAGGGGACTTTTGGCGGCTCCCTCCATCGTGTTCCAATTCAGTCGCAGCAGCGATGATTGATTTCAGCGGAAAGGGGTGTGATGCGCGGCAGATTTGGGTGCCGGACCGTCATGGCCCTTTTCTGTCCATTTTGAAGGAGGTCCCTATGAAAAAGCAATTTCTCTCCCTTTTCCCGGCCTATGCGGCCCTGGTCAGAAAGGGGGTGCGCCGCCATGCGTAAAACTCTTGCCGCGGCCAACCGGGGAGAGCGTGTTCCGTTTAAGATCCCCCGCAGCGTACAGCAGTCCATCCCCATCCAGCGGGTTTGGCAGGATGGGATCTGGCAGGTCAACGGCAGATTCAGCCAGACCTGGCGCTTTGCCGACATCAACTACTCCCTGGCCTCCTACGAGGACCAACGGGATATGTTCACATCCTACTGCGGCGTCCTCAACAGCCTGCCCACCGACGCCGTGACCAAGATCACCATTCACAACCGCCGCCTCAACAGCTCCGACTTCCAGCACAGCGTCCTCATGCGCGAGTGCGGGGATGACCTGGACCTGTACCGCCGGGAATACAACCGGGTGCTCACGGAGAAGGCGGCGGCCAGCAATAACCTCATCCAGGACAAGTACATCACCGTCTCCGTGGCCTGTAAGAACGCGGAGGAGGCCAGGGCATTTTTCCACCGGGTAGACGCCGACCTCTCGAAAAACCTGGGGCGTCTGGACAGCGGCGCGAAAGCCCTGGACACCTATGAGCGCCTGCGCATCCTCCACGACTTCTTCCGGCCCGGCGAGGAACAGTTTTACAAGTTTGACCTGAACGCCTCCATGCGCCTGGGGCACAGCTTCAAAGACTACATCGCCCCTGACGGCATGAAGTTTCTCTCCGACCACTTTGAACTGGGCGGCAAAGTGGGACGGGTGCTGTTCATGCGGAAGTATTCCAGTTACATCAAGGACGACATGATTACCAGCATGGCCGACTTCCCCCGGACGCTGGTGCTGTCCATCGACCTGCTCCCGGTCCCCACCGACGAAGCGGTGCGGGATGTGCAGTCTCAGATCATGGGCATTGAGAGCGATATTACCCGGTGGCAGCAGCGGCAGAACGCCCGGAACAACTTTACCGCCGTGGTCCCCTATGAGCTGGAACAGCAGAGGGCGGAGACCAAGGAATTTCTGGACGATCTGAGCACCAGGGACCAGCGCATGGTCTATGCCAATGTGACCCTGCTGCACATGGCCGATACGCTGGAACAGCTTAACGCCGACACGGAGACCCTGCTATCCAAGTCCCTGTGTGACTTCTCCATTCTCAGATACCAGCAGGAGGACGGCTTTAACACCGCCCTGCCCTATGGCCTGCGCTCCATCGACGTGACCCGCACGCTGACCACCGAGGCCGCGGCCTCCCTGATGCCCTTCCGCGTCCAGGAGATTCAGGACATGGGGGGCATTTACTGCGGCGTCAACGCCGTCAGCAAAAATCTTCTGATCTGCAACCGCAAGAATCTCCTCAATCCCCACGGCTTCATCCTGGGCGTCTCCGGCTCCGGCAAGTCCTTCACCATGAAGGAGTTTATCACCTTTATCGCCCTGTCTACCAACGATGATATTATCATCATCGACGCCGAGCGCGAGTATGGGGACCTGGTGCGGGCACTCCGGGGGATCGTCCTGGAGATTTCCCCAAACAGCCGCCACCACATCAATCCCCTGGAGATCGCCAGAGGCTACGGAATGGGGGAAAACCCGGTGGCCCTCAAGTCCGAACTGCTGATGAGCATTTGCGAACAGCAGATGGGAGAGGGCCAGTTGGGGGCTTTCCATAAATCCATCATTGACCGCTGCACCGCCAGCGTGTACCACGACTTCATCAAGAGCGGCGGCAAGGCCCGCCAGCCCATCCTCTCCGACTGGAGGAACGAGATCAAGCGCCAGCCGGAACGGGAGGCCCAGGAGTTGGCCCTGGCCTCCGAGCTGTTCGTGGAGGGCTCCTTAAATATGTTTGCCCATGAGACCAACGTGGACATAGACAGCCGGATCATTGTTTTCGACCTCTACGAGATGGGGGACCAGTTGAAGCCCACCGCCCTCAACGTCACCATGGAGACCATTCAAAACCGGGTAGCCACCAACCGCCTGGCCGGGAAATACACCTGGGTATTCGTGGATGAGGTGTACTTGTTTTTCAAGTATTACTACTCCGCCCAATTCCTCTACAAGGCATGGAAGCGGTTTCGCAAGTACGGCGCGGCCCTGACCGCCGCCACGCAGAATGTGGAGGAGTGCCTGCGCTCCGAGACGGCCCGGCTTATGTTCGCCAACAGTGAGTTTCTGGTGCTGCTCAACCAGGCCGCCACGGACCGGGCGGAGCTGGCGAAACTGCTCAATATCTCGGAAAACCAGATGGGCTATGTCACCAACGCGGAGGCCGGTCACGGCCTGCTCCGTGTCGGCGGCGCTATTGTCCCGTTTGCCAACGAGTTTCCCCGGACCGGGGCCCTGTATCAACTGTGGAACACCACTCCCACAGACAAGTGAGCCGTGTCGAAACTCCCCTCAAATTGAGGGGAGTTATTTTTTAATGTATCGAGTAAGGAGGAGCCATGCCGGAGATCAAGGAAAAGCCCAAGGCGGGCAAGCCGAAGGACAGACGGAAAAGCGCCGGTCCACCCAGGCAGGCCGGGCGGCTGATGAAAGAGAAACTGGTCCGGGAAGTGGACCAGCGGAAAGAGCGGGAGGCCGGGGCAGACACTTCCTTCGCCGTAGACCGGGTGGAACAGGCCGGAGCTCAGGGTGCGGATGAATTTATACAGGCCCTCCGGCCAAACCACAAGAGGAAAGCCGGTGCCGGGAATACGCAGAGCGCAAAGGAAAATAGAGACGGCCGACCGGACCGGGAGGCCCCGCCCCAGGAACGACCGGCCAGCGTCCCCAGGGAGCGGAGGCCGGTGGAAGGTCAGGCTCCCCAGCGGCAAGGGACAGCCCCCAGGGAGCGGAGCCCAGCCGGACAGCAGGCGGTCCCCATCCGGGAGCGCCCCCGGATTGCGGCAAAAGAGCGCGGGCGGGCCAAGGTCCTCCAGGGACAGGCGCGCCCGGATGCCTTGCCGACGGAAGCGCCTTCCGCAAAGGCGGGGCGGGAGCCAGCCCGCGGGCCCAGGTCCGCCGCATATTGCGGCGAGGCCCGCCCCAGCCAGGGGCGGCGGTCTGGCCTGGATGTCTGGAGGCTAGGGGAGGATGCTCGCCGTCCTGTCATGGGCGGGGCAAAACCCAAGACCGGAGCCCCAGGCGCAAAGGGACGCGCCGCGCCCTTGCCGGGAGGCAAGGCGCCTCTGGGGCCCAAGGTCCGGGGAGCCGAGAAGCCTGCCCGGCGATTTGTCCAAGCGTTCCAAAAGCCCGCCCAGGCCGCCCGGCAGGCCGCCCAGCGCCGCCTGGCCCGGCAGGCAGCCCGCACCGCAAAGGGAGCCGCCGAACTGGGCCGGAGGCTGACGGCAGCGGTGGTCCGGGCCGTGGCCGCTATGATGGGGAGTTTGATCGGGCTGGCTGGCGGCGCCGTTGTTTTGATCGTTCTCGTTATCGTGGTGCTGATCGCCGCCATCGCCAGTTCCCCCTTTGGGATATTCTTTACCAGCGAGCCCAGCGCCCCGGAGACCGTCTCCGTCTCACAGGCGGTTGCTGCGGTCAACGTGGAGTATAACGCCAAACTGGAGACGTTGCAGGCGGGAGACTACGATGATATTGTGATCCACGGCCAGGGGCCAGACTGGGCCGAGGTCCTGGCTGTGTTCGCCGTCCATACTGCCGGGAGTGACGGCGGCGTGGATGTGGTCACGCTGGACCAGGACCGGGTGGACCGTTTGAAAGCCGTATTTTGGGACATGACGGAGATCACATCTAAAGTGGAGACCATAGACCATCCGGGCGGCGAGGACAGCGAGGGGTGGACAGAATCCATCCTGCATATCACCATTACCCCTAAGACCGCCGATGATATGCGGACCATCTATACCTTCACTCAGGAGCAGAACAGCGCCTTGACGGAACTCCTGTCCGACCGGGCGGCCCTGGCCTCCCTGGCCGGGAGCCTCACCATCACCAGCGCCGATCTGCTGGAGGTGCTCCGTGCCCTCCCCGCCAACCTGGACCAAGCCCGGAAAGAGGCGGTGGAGACCGCGCTTTCCCTGGTCGGAAAAGTGGGATATTTTTGGGGCGGGAAATCCCTGGTCATCGGCTGGGACAGCCGGTGGGGTACGCTCCGGGAAGTGACCGCCGCAGGCAGTTCCACCACCGGCACCTACCGCCCCTACGGTTTGGATTGCTCCGGCATGATGGATTGGATTTTCTACAACATCACGGGCGGCGAATACATCCTGGGCCGTGGCGGCGGTGCCACCGCCCAGCACTCCTACTGCACGCCTGTTTCCCAGGCGGACGCGCAGCCCGGAGACCTGGCCTTCTACCCGGACGATTCCCATGTGGGGATCGTGGTGGGCCGGAGAGAGGACGGGAAACTGCTGATCTGCCATTGTTCCAGCGGACAAAACAATGTGGTGGTGACGGAGTTCGCCGCCAGCGGCTTCACCGCCCTGGGCAGGCCCGATATTTTCCAGTAAGAACGCCGTCAAAAAGTCCCCTCAATTTGAGGGGACTTTTGACGCCCTGCACTTGGCAAGATGCAGAACATCAAGCCCTGTTTTTTGCCCTTTTCCCTGTAAAATTTAGCATTTCACTCGGAGGTAGACTGAAATGCTGACATGGGAAACACTTGATATTTTGAGTTATGGGGCCGGGACGCCCAGCACCACCCTGGCTCTCATGGCCTGTGAAAATGCCCTGTACGGGCCGCCCTATCCCTATCCGCAGGTTCCCATTTATGACGCTGTGATCTTCTGCGACCTGCATGGGGAGCCCAGTTGGGTGTACCGTCAGGCCGCGTTTACTGCCGCGGCCTGTGACAGGGCCGGGATTCCCTTTTACACCCTGGAGTCCGACCTGTATGGGGACTTCCTGCGAAACTTTGGGCGGAGCCATATTGCCAGCATCCCCTTTTGGACGTTGGGAGATGACGGCAAGAAAGGGAAAATGCCGCGCCAATGCACCTACGACTATAAAATCAAAGTCATTGAGCGGTTTGTGCGGCGGGAACTGCTCTGCTACAAACCTTACCAGCACACTCTGGACCTGGACCGGCACGCCCACAAAATGCACATGGGGATCATGTGGGAGGAACGCCGCCGGGCCAAACCCAGCAAATTAACTCTTTTTGAAAACCGCTATCCGCTAGTAGAAATGGGCTGGACCCGTCCCATGTGCTATGCCTACAACTGGGAGGCGTGGGGGCTGGAGACAAGGGCGAGCTGCTGCCTGTTCTGCCCCTTTCACACCAACTACTTCTACCAACACATCCGGGAGCAGGAGCCTGCCTGTTATGCCTGTGCCTTGCTGGTGGATGAATTGGTGGAGATACATGAGGCCCGGCCGCCCTTGAAAAGCAAACTGTTTCTTTCCCCTTCCCCAAAGCGGCTCCGGGATCTGATACCGGAGGATTATAATAATGTACGGCGCTTTCTTTACCACTCTACTCCTGTCTGGAGCGGTTTTTGAGATATAAGAAGTCCCCTCAAATTGAGGGGACTTCTTCAGCTTGTCGAAAAAGTCTTTTTGACAAGCTGCTGGACTTTTGAGCGCGCCAAAAAAGTGCTTAAAAGTCGTTTGATTGGGCGCGAAAGAAAACACTGACGGTTTTCTTTCGCACTATCTTTCCCTCCTAATCCTTTGCAAGAAGGGGTTATCGACAGTCTGCTCTTGCGATAAACACTCTCCGATTATGAAACTTATTCTCCCGTACCTTCGAAATCGGAAATTCTTCCGTTTAGCATAATTCGGAAAATATAGTGTTTAATGAGAACTCCTTCGCCTTTCCGTACATATAGGTGTGCAGTATCTTTATTCCTATCAGTTTCGATATAATATATGCTTTCGGGAAGAGTTGAGGTATAGCTGATATTTACCATATAAGCGGAATGTTCGATTTCAGAAAAAATCGCATCAATGTAAACTTCTATTTTCCCAATTTCTGCTCCATAATCGTTTTTTATAGTGTAGTTAAACTTTGCATGTGATTCTTCCTCGATAGGCCCTTTTGTTATAGAATAGGGTAGATTTGGAGAAGTAATATTAGTGTCAGCGATGCTACTCGCTGATGCGTCTGGAAAGAAAAACAGAGAAATTAGCAATATTAAAAGTAAACTTAAACACCGTTGGTATCGTATTCTAATATTATAGCGCATTTATTCGTCCTTTCTGTCATTCTACTGCTAGGCCATCCCTGTTCCATAATGCATCAAGGAATTCGTATAATTGATTATAGCCCATAACGCGATAACATCGATTGTTGATGTAAACATATCGATCACTGGACATAAAACTATAGAGATTTTCGGAAGTGTCTCCTACATGAATACTATATAGTTTGCGGACGGGTATTATCGAGTTTTCTTCAACAAATATCAGTTTGGTATTGCATATGATGTCGGAAAACTCTTTGAGGGTATCTTGGTCATTGATTTCTAGATAGTTTTGAGAACCGTTTTGATACCTGAAATCAACCCATAATATCCTGCTACTGTTTAGTGATAACAAATTCGGCAACGATCGGGGAATGTATTTTGCAATCGAAATTATCGATAATAAGCATACTATAGCGACAAATAATATAGGGAAAAGCTTCCTTCTCATTTTTTTGCCTTAAAAATCTCCGAATTTTGTTTGTACTATCTGGGAAAGCACGGAATCGACTACAGGATGCCCTTTATAATTAGGATCAAGGTAACGGGTATACGCCTGACTCAAAATATAATTTGTATCTTTATAGTGATCTGCCATTAGATTGTCTAGAGTACCAGCCTCTGCTTCGGCAGTATGACCATTACTTGAAATTTCTTTTGGGCTTACCCGTACGATAAAGGCATCAGCACTACCGTAATCGTCTTGATAAACAGTTACGTATTCACTTGTATCAGTGCCCCAGTGACCTAAGCTATTTTCTGTTAAGATGTCCCGATGTACGAGATTGGTTGAATAAAAGTTGGAGTAGTCATCTCCCGATATAAACTCGACAGATTGCGGGGTAATCTGCAATCCGGCTTGAACTAGAGTAACAGGGACAGATAGACGCTGTTCAGCCCAACAAAATCCCACATTTATCATGCCGTTTATCCAGTTCTTAATGAGTTGCGTATTTGTCCACTTTGTTACTTTGATCAGATGCTGGGACTGAGCATAGGTTCTATTATAAAAGTCTCTGTTATTCCAAGTACCAAAAAAGGACATTCCTGAACCAGCTTTTGGAACTAGAACTGTATAGGAGGTAAGAATATTGTCACCATTATTATACTCTGGAGACAGAAAACCATCCAAATTGCTAAGGCAACTTGATTCTATATTGCTATATCCTATTTCCCCCAAATCAAGAGATTTTACATATTCCTTGGCAGAAAGGACGTTTTTTTCATTCTGGGATTCGGCATCCAAAAAAGAACGTTCGATGCCATTCGCATCTGATGTGGGAGCGAAGTCAATAGTATATTGAATATAATCGTCCAAATTTAGACCTTGATTTGTAGACGGAGTAGCGGAAATATAAGCTACCTTATCAGCAGCCAACGCCGTAGCAGAAGAAGCCAATAATGCAAGGATTAAACTAACACTAATTACCTTTTTCATAATGACACCTCTATTATATAATCTTTAGAGCTCTTGGTAATTGTAGTTAAGATCTTTCAGCTCAAGAAAAACAGTACATTGGATTTACCTCCCTTTATAAAATGTATACAATATCAAGGTTTATCTCTTTCTATTTATATATGAACTCAAACAGACACTTCTGACATAGTTCTACTAATTATTTTCTCTCAAAAATTTGGTCAAAATAAATGGAACTAATAGTGCTTCGACCGCACGCTATTTGGGCAATATAATTTTACCAAACAGGAGGATGGTAATATGGCCCACGAAGTGCTGGAAGAAATCATCGGCAGGAATATTGCAAGGTACCGCGAGGCGGCTGGTCTGACGCAGGCCATACTGGCCGAAAAGATTGGGATCAGTACCGCCTTTGTCTCCAGGGTAGAACGCGGCCAGAAGAAAATGAAGGTAGAGACACTCTATGCCACGGCCAAGGCCCTTAATGTGAGTGTTGACGCCTTGTTGAGCGCAGATGGCCCGACGGCACAGTTGTCTAATATTAACCGGCTTTTGACGGGCCAGCCGAGCGAGTATCTGGAGGGAATCGAGAGAATGATCCGAGTCTGCATTGAGGAATTTGAGCCAAAGGAAAAATTCCCATCGGGATCGTAATATGATATACTAAAGACGATGGGAAGTGATTGTTCCTATGATGCAGAATGAAAATGAGCTGGTCGAGCGTCTATACCGCTCGTACTTCAAAAAATTATTTATATACGCCAATGCTGTGCTCAGAGATCCAGAGCAGGCAAAGGACGTAGTTCAGGACACCTTTCATGAATCCCTACGCCGTATCGATGTGTTTTCAACGCATGAGAACCCTGGCGGCTGGCTGATGAGCACCCTGAAAAATAAACTCAAAGAAAACGAACGAATGAGACGGAGAGACCTCTGCCGTCTGCTTTCCTTGGACGCCGACTTTCCGGATGAGCGCAATCTTCCGGAAGAACTGGTTGTTGCACAGCCAGAACCGCAAGAGGAGTCTGTAATAGAGAAGGTCGAAAGGGTACTTACGCCGGAGGAATATCAACTTCTGAAACGACTGGTGTTTGACCGTGCCAGCCACCTGGAGGTGGCACAGGAGTTTGGCATATCTGTGTACGCCAGTCAGAAACGCCTGGAGCGAATCAGGGCTAAGCTCTATACGGTATTTCCTGAGCGAAAAGGGCGAAGGAAAAAGAAATGAAAAAGTTTGTCAGGATTCGCCTTAAACGTTCATATATATGTGAAGGAGGTTCACGACATGGCTAAGAACGATGAAAAATACGCCTATCTGAACCGGCTTAGTACCGAGCAGCTAGAGGAATTGCTGCGCATGGATATGGAGATGGCAGAGCCAGGGAATGAGGACGTGGTTTTTCATATCCTGGAGGTGATTGAACGGAGAGAGGATGAGCACCCCACGGGACGCATCCCTGATGTAGACAAGGCGTGGGCGGAGTTTCAGGAGTATTACAATGTCCCAGAGGGAGCTGATGACTCTCTATACCCCTGTAAAACCGAGACTGGCAACAGTTCCGAGAATCCAGCCAAGTTTCCTTCTCCTCGCCCGCCCCGCCTGTACCGCTGGATTAAACAGGGCCTTGTCGCGGTAATCGCTGTAGCCGCTGTATTTGGCGGGATGGTCGCGGCCCAAGCGGCGGGAATTGATGTGTTTGGTACGATTGGACGCTGGACAGATAACGTGTTCCACTTTATGCCGTCAGGAAATGAGAATAGCACGTCCACGGGTGCCAACGCGGGTGAAGATATATCGAAATATGCCACTCTGCGAGAGGCACTCGCTTCTGTTGGGATTGATGAAAATCTGGCTCCTACATGGTGTCCAGACGGGTTTACAGCATCGGAGCCAGAAACCGTCAATTCATCAGTGGGAAACGCCGTTTATTTTATTTTGAGCGGCAGGGATGGCGAATTTATTAGCCTGGATTTTATTAGATATCATTCGAGGGGAAATTTAGAAGATACACTGTTTGAAAAAGATGTCAAGGGAGTAGAACAGTATTCTAATGGAGAACAAACCTTCTATATTCTGTCAAACATCGACACTATTACGGCTACTTGGTCAGATGGGCTCATAATGGCACAGTTCTCTGGAGATACAACTGAAGATATTCTAAAGAAATTGATTGATTCTGTTGGAGGGAGATAAATTGAAACGGATCTTTTCATCTTTTGTACTACTGAGTATGATTATCTCTTGCGTTGGCGTTGCTTCTGCGGCTGATATGCAACAACCCCGAGCAAGTCTCACTCTTTCCAGATATTCTGCGGTGATTTCTGCTGGAGATGGGAGCGGCGAGGTTATCATTGGCTATGATGTAAAAGCAAGTAAGCCAGCCGATTCTGTTGGTGTAGAGTCTATTGAATTTTACACGGAAGATGGTAAGCATGTTAAATCTGTTACTGGTAGCACCAGAAATGGCTTAGTCCGTAATGACAGCATTTTTTGTGCCGGGGACTACAAATGCAGTCTCCCTTCTGGTGAGGCTTACTATGCCGAAGTGACCGTCTTTGCAGAAGTCGGTTCTGACTATGATAGTCGCACGATTACTACATCGACAATCCAAGTCCACTAACTTCAGCCATAATATTTTGCGTATCGGGGTGGTAGACAACATCCCGGCGCTCTTATTTTTAGCGTTAAAAAAGTCCCCTCAATTTGAGGGGACTTTTTCTATACAAAATTAAACGTGGATTGCAACAAAGGTGGGGGAATCCAGAAATTCATGGGTTCCAGAGTTTCGACACCGCTCGTCCACGGACGACCATTCCACGTCGGTGATTGTACTTGAGTATCCCCACACTGATGCACCTTTTCCCGGTATAATAGAGACAAATCAAGTAGGGGGTGCTTTTGTGCGAGAAAAACTAGTCGCAAAGTGTTATCTTTGTGCAAAGACGGCGGGGCCGCTGACCTTGGAGTATTATCTGCTGGTAAGTCCGCTTGCGGAAGAGCTGGAGATCTACGGTGTTAAAATTGTTGAGAAGCGGAGTGGAGTAGTCGCTATCGCTCCCAGTCTCACAACGAGCGGTCGGAAAATCCTTCACCTGATTGACCTACTTTCCAAAGGGACTGTTACGCCAACAAGTCTGGCTGATATTGTGGAGGATTGGTTATAAGCTATGGAATCTATCTGTTTAGATGCCCTCGCTTTCACCTAGAAAGGACGGTATCAAATGCCAATCTTCTACTTTGTACCTGACCGGGAGGCCGACACCTTCAAAATGCCCTTGACTGCGGAGCGCCTGCTGCGCAGCCTGGGCACCACCGGGAAGCTGGCCGGCTTCCGCTGCACCGTCTACATGATTGAGCGCATCCAGGAGGATCCCGAACAGCTCCAGTTGATTACAAAGCGGCTCTATAAAGAAACCGGAAAGAAGTTCGGAGTTTCGGCGGCATCGGTTGAGCGCAATCTCAGAACTCTGATTCATTTCTGTTGGAGCCGGACAGATCACAGCTTTTTAGGGCATATTGCGGGAACGGACTTGAGAACCCCGCCTACAAACAGCGAATTTCTCGACATGCTTGCCAGCTATTTGCGAGAAATGGGTGGCTGAAAAGAGGGGAGGCATTGGCCTCCCCTCTTTCTATGTCGATGGAAGTTGACCCAATGCGGTCTATGCTGATTGCAGTCGGCCATTATCGACAGGAATGGACTGTATTTTGACAGAGTTCGCTCCACTTTTTATCGAAAAACAAGCACAATGAGCAAAGAAAGCAGCTTGTTGGAAAATGATGATCTTCCTAAAATGCACATCAAAATGAGGGGACTTTCGACACCGACGCCAATCGGCACAAGCCCGCCGCCTTTCCGGCGGGCCTGTGCGGGCTGGCGACAGTTCGATAATTGAATAGGTCCACTGGGTACGTCCGATATGCGTCCGAGAGGAAAGCCGTGCGGGAATGAGCAGGCCATGACCCCACTTTGAGAAGGGAGGTATAGGGAGAGCAGCCATCCGCGCACAAACAGGCCGTGGCGGGCCTGGGGGCGATGATCCGCATATCGGGGAGATACGATTGTCCAGTCTCAGTCCGAGCGTTGAAGCGGTCCAAAGAGGCCGTGAGCCGTCGCAGGCAAAGAGGGCAACCTGCGAGACCCGCAGGGGGTGAAATTCCCGTGTAAGGCGTGCCAGCGCCGTCCAGTGTGTTCCTGAAACCCGTTCCAACTCATTATCACGATACCAAGAGCCGCACCTGCATGAGGGGGCGGTTTTTGTCATATTATGCGAAACTATGGAGGATTGCACTATGGAAAAGAAAGTTCAGCTTCCCAAAGAAGCGCAGCCCTGGACGGAGGTAGAGGTACTTTTTATCGACGGTTGCAAAGTTACGGTGCGGTACAGTAGACAGAAAAACCCGTCTGCTGTCAAGGTGATTAAAGAAACTCTTTTAGTCAGCGGAACTACTCGAAAAATCTGATTTTTTGCATATTTTGCTTAAATATGAGATAATAATGGTGTAAATGGCACCTTGAAAACAAAATATTCCGGCCGCCATATATACACCATTCTCAGAAAGCGAGCGGTATATATGGCTGAAAAAATTATGCAAGGCATAAAGCAGATTTCTGAGTTGATCGGACAGGCTGTCAAAAAGCGTGTGGTGTGCCTTTACCGTGTATCCACGGTAGGCCAGGTGGAAAAGGACGACATTCCCATGCAGAAGCAGTATTGCCGGGAGTTTTGCCGTGGGCAATCCGGCTGGGAGATCGTGAAAGAATTTTCCGAAAAAGGAGTTTCCGGCTTCAAAGTCTCCGCCAAGGACAGAGACGCAATACAGGAAATTCAAAAAATGGCCTTGAAAGGCGAGTTTGATATTCTGCTGGTTTTCATGTTTGACCGCCTGGGCCGCCGGGACGATGAAACGCCTTTTGTCGTGGAGTGGTTTGTCAAGCAGGGCATTGAAGTCTGGAGCGCCATGGAAGGTCAGCAGCGTTTTGACACCCATGTGGATAAACTCCTGAACTATATCCGTTACTGGCAAGCCTCCGGGGAGAGCATCAAGACCTCCCTGCGGGTAAAAACCCGGCTGGAACAGTTGACCCAGGAGGGGTATTATACCGGCGGGCGCGTACCGTTTGGCTATCAGGCGGTGAAGCGGGGCCGAATCAACAAGAAAAATCACGAGGTCCGCGATCTTGCCATTGAGCCCGGAGAGGCGGAGGTTATGAAAATCATCTTCCAAAAATACGTCTATGAAGGGTACGGGGCGCTGAGACTGCACCGCTATTTAATGGATCAGGGCCTCCGCACGAAAGACGGCAAGACAATCACAATGGGTATCATCAACCGGGTCATTAAAAACCCTATCTGTATTGGGATCATCCAAAAGGGAGAAAGCCAGTCGAGCGTACTGCCCGAACTCAAAATCATTGACGAGGAAGTGTTCGCCAGGGCTCAGGAGATTGTGCGTGAGCGGGTAGTACCTCAAAGCGAGGTTCCTCTTACGACCAGAGGGCAGTCCCTTCTGGTGGGGAATGTCTACTGTGGGCATTGTGGCGCACGGCTCTTACTGGCTACCGCCGGACGGAACTATAAGAAGAAGGACGGAACGGTAGTGAAAAAAACCTATTCCTGCTACAAGTGTTATAACAAAGCTATGGCCGCGGAGAAATGCGACGGGCAGACCACCTACGGCGTCTCCAAACTGGATAATCTGGTGGATCAAATCATCCACATCCAGCTTCAACGGATTCAAAAAGCCCCGCCCCAGGCGCTGATTGAAAAACAGCGGGACCGGGAGGCGGAGCAGGTGAAGGCCAAGGCAAAACTTTTGAGGGAGCAATACCAGCAGAAACAGCGGGACTACCAGGACTTGAAAGAAGAAACGCTGAAGGTGGTCCGGGGGACCAGCCGCTTGAATGTAGACCTTCTAAACAATCTGATCGAGGAGACTACCGTACAAATGGCAGAATTGGAAGGTCAAATACGGACAGCGGAAGCCGAACTGCGCGAGGTCCTTTCCGGCGCTGAACAGGTGCGGCAGGAGTACGCCCAGTTAATGGATTGGGCGGGGTTGTATGATAATTGCTCCTTCGAGGCAAAGAAAATGATTGCGGCGCAGTTTGTGAAAGCGGTCCGGGTCAAGCGCGGCTATGAGGTGGACATTGAATTTAATGTTTCCTTTGAGGAATTTCAGACCCTTTATCTGGAGCCGGAGAGTGAGGAAGATCGGCGCTCCCGGTCTGCTACTTATCTCTCCCTTGTGGAGAAATCCGGGCAGGCTGGTTGAAAATACGCCCCATCTTCAAGACAATCGACATTTTCTCTTTTATCCAGTTTCTTTCCCGGCAAACAAACTACATAATAAAATTCTTTTTGCTAGAAGTGCTTTATTTGGTACCCCAAACTCTAAACATCAATATACTCGACCTTAGCATTATTATTGGAAACACTTTTGAAAACGCTTTAGAGGCATGTCTAGCCCTTCCAGCCCAACATAGGAAAATCTCATTAGAGATCTCAGTCCATAACAATCTTCTTCTCTATGAGATGTCCAACCCGTATATTGAGGGCGGTAAACATCGTCTACACTCCGGCCATTCTTTCCATGGATATGGAATACAAAATGTCCAGTCGGTTGTAGACAAATACGGGGGTACGCTCGATATAAAGCAGGAAGGCGGTATGTTTCGTATAACACTTTATCTCAATCTAAATCCTTCATGAATACTATGGGCTATTTCATAAAACGCAAAAATTCTCCCCACAACACTTTATATCTTAACTGACTGAGTTATCACATTAGATGCGCATCAATTGCTTTATTTGATAACAGTTCGAAGTACACCCTCTGTTCTCCCGGAATCTTGCCTGTTTCTCCACTCGGCCCTGGTGGATCAACTCTGCCAGGGCTCGTTTTATGGTGGAGCGGGAGATGCTCAGGTCTTTGGCCATGGTGGCGATGGCGTACCAGCTCTTGCCATCCTTGTTTGCCCGGTCATGGAGGTACACCAGCACCAGCTTGGCCTTGGCGCTCAACTCCGGATCGCCGTAGACCTCACTAAAATAGCTCATGGCGTGGTTCCCTCCTTTTTCGGTGTACGATAGTTGTTCTGGCGGGCAGGCGCGGGAAACGCCCAGTAAATAGCATCGGTCAGCTCTGCCTTGCTGGCGTAGTAGACCTTTCGGGCGGCCTGCTGGGGTACCTGGTAGGCCGCACCAAAGGTGATCCCCCACTCCAGGAACAGCCGCAGACGGGTGCGCATGGGGTGGGTGCCTGTTTTCATGACGATGAAGTGCCCCTTGGGGATGGACTTGAGCTCGTCCGGGGTCATGAGGGGCCGCTCGATCATCTGGATGCTCTGGTTGGGGTCGTTCTTCCCCCTGGAGATGGAGCCGCTCATCACGGTGCGGCTGCCCAGAGCCTTGGACAGCACTTCGGCGGTCTGGCTGTTAGGGGCGAAGCCGCCGAAGATGGTGTCCTGGCAGTTATCCGCCAGGATCTCCGCCCCCTCCTTGCCGTAGCTCTTCTCCAGCTGGGCCAGGCTTTGGATGATGGGCACTAGAGTCAGCCGCCGGGAGCGGCCAGCGGAGAATAGGGGCAGGATGTCGAAGGCGGGCATGGTACCTAGCTCGTCACAGAAAAACACCCCCCGGCTGGGCAGCTTCCCGTCGTGCTCATCCGCCACAGAGAACAGCTCCCGACTCAGGGTCTGGATCATCAGCCCAGCCATGAAGTTTTTGGTCTGATCTTCCTCCGGAAGTATCAGGAAGATGGCAGATTTCTTTGCGGCAAAGCTCTCGGCGTCTATGGTGCTGTCGAAACACAGCACCTGCTCCAGCTCCGAGTCCAGGAAGGTGTTCAGCCGGGAGAGGACGGTGGACATGACGGAGGCCATAGACTGTTCGGCGGCGGTGAGGGCGGAGCCGGAGAACCACTTGGCCTTGTGTTCCTCCGGCAAGCGGTCCATGAGGAGCTGGAACTCATTCTTGCCGGGCAGAATGCTGGGGGCCAGCAGCTCCTGCACCAGCTTGAACACGGATACGATGTGCCTCCGCTCTCGCAGCACTCCGTCGATCTGGTACTCCGCTAGCAGCAGAATCACGGCGGTGAGCACGCCCTCCGCCGCGTCGTAAAAATATTGATTTTGTGCAAAGTTCTCCCCATCCGGGTTGATGATGGTCTTGGACAGGATCTTGGAGTACTTCTCAGACTTGGCCCGGGCGGCCAGGTCAGCCGGATCTCTCCGGCACGCGTCCATATAGTGATTGATCAGGGTGAGCAGGTTATAGCCATCTGAGCGGGTGGGGTTCCGAAGATCCACCACCGCCACCTGGTAGCCATAGCAGTCCAGGGCGATGGCCCCATAGTTCCGGGCCAGATCTCTCTTGGTGTCACTGGCAAAGAAGCTCA